>Ga0315310_10000719_pt1 | contig 21158 bp, 19 predicted proteins | sample TDP5_MG_FD_203630 | JGI IMG/M metagenome (GOLD analysis project Ga0315310, IMG submission 203630) | Freshwater sediment microbial communities from Lake Towuti, South Sulawesi, Indonesia - TDP5 | ecosystem: Environmental > Aquatic > Freshwater > Lake > Sediment | place: Indonesia: South Sulawesi...
ATCAGAAGACAAGGTTAAGGAAATGGCTAGGTCGGTAGCAGAACGGTATAGGCTGTCTGACACGTCGCTTGAGGTGCTTGAACTTCAAGACGGAAGGTTCGTGATGCAACTGAAACCAGAATACGTGAGCGCGGTCAAGAAACTTGCCACAAAGAAGCTGCTGACTCCGGGCCCTTTGAAGACACTGTCCTTCATCGCCTTCAAACAGCCCGTGACTCAATCCTATGTGGTAAGGGTTAGGGGAAAGCTCACCTATAAGCATGTGAGGCAGCTTGAGGATCTCCAGCTGGTTTCAGAGTCAAAGCTTGGACGAACCAAAGTTCTGAGGACGACGCAGACCTTCGCAGACTACTTTAACCTGAGCCAAGATGCTAGGCTAATGAAGCGGCAGCTCGAAAGGCTCTTCAAGGAACTATCACCGGTCAAGGATACAGGGAAAACGGAGGAGAGCTAGCAGACGGGGATCTTTCCTTCCGCCAAGTCCTCGCAAAAGCTGTCCAATCTGCTTAGCTCATCATCCAAGATATCTCTTGCCTGAGGCGACACATCCTCTATTCTCGCCGTCTTTGAAAGGATCAGTTGCGCTGACGCTATCGCTGGCTGGTCGATCGGTATTCCTATCTTGCTGAGGAGCCAGACGTAGACTTCATCGATACCGGAGACCTCTCTGAATATTCTGTCAGCAATCTTGAAGCTGAGTAGATTGTAGATCTTGCCGACATGGCTGACAGGGTTCTTACCTGCAGCTGCCTCTGAACTCGAAGGTCTATTCAAGGGAATTATTCCGTTGACGCGGTTCCCTCTGCCTACCTGGCCGCTATCGGCATCATCAGCCGACGTGCCGGTAACCGTTGTGTAGATCCCTGACAGTCCTCTTCCTCTGACATCAAGAGTGTTAAAGTCCACGTCGATCTTGTTCAGGTTTGTTCTCGATTCTACGAAGCTTCTTATCGCTTCAAGTATCGATTCCTTCTTTGTGAAGTAGTCGTTCTCACTCTCTATGAACCTGTCGACAAACGCCATTGAGACTGTGAGTTCGAGTCGGTCGTTGTGTCTCAGCGCCATGACTTTGATGTCTTCCCCGCTTTCAGGAAAGGTCTTCTTGAAGTCCGGCGAGTTGAGATGCCTCTCGGTTTCGAGTACCAAGCTTTCTGTCGGAGTCAAAGGCGCGTATCCGACTGCTGCAGATGTATCATTCGCGCCTAGGAACTGCCCTTTCCGTTTGAAGATGTCTGTAAGCTCAGCTGAGCCGGGTTTGATCTCCACCTGATACTTCACATGCTTTTCCGGGTCAACGAATCTCAATTTCGTCCTGAACCAGTTCTTGGCTGTCTCAACGGCGATCTTCTCAACCTCAATCCTATGCTTGTCGACCTGAAAAGTCGCTCTGTCTCCAAAAACCATCAGCATGGGTTTCTTGATCCTGCCCCCACCAAAACGTCCTTCAGTCTCACCAGCAACGAGCAGCCCCTTGTCGATGTTGTGGTGAACGATTTCTCCGAACCGTCGTCTATACTCCTTGATCAAGGCAATTGAGATCTCGTTCATTATGGAATCGCAGATATAGTCGGGATGCCCCAGCCCCTTCCTTTCAACAATCTCGACCCCTTGCTTTCCTAAGGGCACCTGCCTTAGCTCGCTTACCGTGATCTTTCGCATTCGCATAGCCTCGCGATGAGAAAAACGTCTTCACTATTAATGCCTTCGTGCATAAAATATTCCTAAAGGAATATAGGCGTCGCCCGCATGCTTAGTCGTATGCTTCCTCAGTTGCAGGAGATACCGAGGCGGAGAAAGAACCTCAACCTTACTCAGAAGGATCTAGCTCTCTTGGCTGGTGTCAGTCAATCTATGATAGCCAAGATTGAGGCACTTAAGGTCAGTCCCTCCTACGAAAGGACCAAGAAGATTTTTGACGTACTCGAAGAACTGGAAAGAAAAGTCGAGACCAAGGCTAGGGAAATAGCTAGCCGAAAGGTTATCGGGGTTCGCCGTCAGGACCCTGTCGCAAGAGCTACGGCGGTTATGAGGCAAACTGGCTTCTCGCAGCTTCCGGTGCTCGATAACGGTTTCGCCGTTGGCAGCATCTCCGAGAAATCAATACTTACCCAAATAGTGAAGGGCGAGAATCTGTCTGAGCTTTCTCGCAAACACGTTGAGGATATTATGGATGAGCCGTTTCCCCAACTAGATGAGGACTCACCTCTTTCCGCGATATTGGCTCTACTACAATACAGCCCTGCAGTTATCCTCACGAAAAAGGGCCGCCCATCAGGCATAGTTACAAGGGCGGACCTTCTCAAAGTGATCCGAACCAGAAGCTGAAGAGACGACATCAGATTTGCATTTGAGTTCTCGTAGAATCTTCTTCAGTTCTTCCTTGTCGTAGGAAGGCTTAGCCATTCTTCGTTCACTTCCTGACCTTCTTCTCCTCAATTATCTTCTTGCACTTCTCAGCGAACTCGCAGTAGTCTAGGCAAGATTGGATCTCTCTTGAAACAATGGCTCCGCATTTGTCACATTTCGCTTCCTGTTCGTTGCTCCATATCTCGATGTGGCCGAGGCATTTTGGACAAGTAAGATACTCAGGCGTCGGTCTAACAAACTTGTTTATTCCGGGGCACGTTAGAAAGCTCTTCATTTATATCTCCCTCTAACCGTGAATCAAGTGAGGTATGCATTTCGCGCAGACCCACTCGCTTCTGCCCTTTATCCTGACTGGGAAGAGCGCTCTCTCTCCCTCCGAAGCTTTGCACTTGAAGCACGAGGCAACGATCCTCTGACTGGTTGAGTGTTGCTTGCTGGCTGCTTCCTCATCGAAGGCATCTGTCTCCCTCTCTTCAATCGATAGGGCGCCGGTTGGGCATATCCCTATGCAGTAGCCAAGTCCATCGCATAGCTCTTCCCTCAGAACCTTCGCCTTCCCGTTCACGATCGTGATCGCTCCCTCAACGCATGGGGCGACGCATTTTCCACATCCGTTGCAGAGTTCCTCATCAATCTTCACTATGCTCCTTCGGACCATTCATCTCGCCTCTAGGCACTTTCCCTTTCTTGGGCAGTATTTCTGGGCGTGGTCTGCGATTAGGTCGAAGAGAGGCTCCATGCTTTCCTTGTTGAGCGAGTACACCTTCTCCTTCCACCTTCTCTCGGCAAATACGAAGCGGCATCTGACAAGCGGGCGAAGGTTGTGGGAGATCATGGTCTGGTCTTGGCCCAGGGCCTTGGTGATCTCTGTCACGCTCTTCGATTCTTTGCGTAGAAGCTCCAATATCGCAAGCCGGGTAGGATTAGACAACGTTGAGAAGAATAGGCTGCAGGTTCTGTTTAGGCCGCGCTTCATTTGAAGTTTCTCTCATATGAGAAATTTCTCATGTCAAATAAAAAGCCTCCGGTAAACGGTTTGGACGAAAACGTTGCTCGGGACTCAAAACCTAATCTGAGATGTCAATTGCGTTTGCAGTCGCGATTCTTGTTGCGAAGGCCGATCGCTTATCCCTTGATCGGGAGTTCCAGTGGGTTGTAGATCCTTACTGGCGAGGGAACTGCTCGCACTCCGCAGGCGATGGGAGGAGATCGGAAATCAGGCCAGAACATGTCCACTCCTACAACGTACTGATATGGATAGTATTCGATCGGTTGTGGTTCACGGTAAGTCACGTTGAGATAAGACGGCACCTCAGCGTACGACGGTTCAGGTGGTACTGAAGGAGCGTACGTGACGCGTTGCGGGGGTGGCTGGTAGTAATATGGCTCAGGTGGAGGCTGATAGTACAGTTCAGGAGGCTGTTCAACTAGAACCTCTTCAGCTGGAGGTTGGTAGACGTATAGCTGCACTGGAGGTTGATAATAGAACTCCTGCTCTGGAGGAAGCAACTTGACCTTTACCGGCGGCCTAGGCAGATAGTAGTACGACAATATTCACACCAGCACTTTCCATCTAGCTTTGTGAGCGCCCGGTATGTAAAACTGTTGCTCCTTGAATTCGTACACGATCTTGGAGCTTGAGAGAAATCTTGGTGCACAAAGTAGTCTACACTTCATCTACCGGATTGAAAAATAGCTGTAGATTTGATAGAGTCCGAAAGCAATGAGTAGGATCCCTGAGGTCTTGTGGAGCATGGGGGTAAATCTTGAGAACCTCTGGACGAGAGCAGCCCTTCCAAACCCAACTAGAACGGAGATTGCTACAAGCGGAATCCCAATGCCAACGGAGTACACAATGAAAGCGACTGCGCCCTCGACGATACCCCTTGACGCAAGGGAATAGAGTACAACCGAGTAGAAGACAGGTGCCGAGCAAGCCGTGGAAGCGAACCCGTACGCTATCCCGTACCCCAACGTCCCAAGTAGGTCGTGCCCTCTGCGGATCTTAACCAGCGAAGGCGAACATGAGAACCCTCTTCCAATAAGCATCAGAATCCCCATCACGGAGATAATGACCCCAGACAGAAGGGGTAGCATCTCTATGTAGGAAGACAAGATTGCTCCTGCCAGTGACAAGAGAAATGCAATCAGACAGAAGACGCCAACGAGTCCCACCGCGCAGATCAACCCGGCAGCTACTGTTCTCAATCTGCTCTCGGAGACAGTCAGACGATATGAGAAATATCCTGGAAGTAACGGGAAGCTGCAAGGAGAAAACACAGTGAGTACGCCGGCTGCAAATGCCAGCGCTAGGCTCGAGAAATCAACCATGAATCTCCCATCGCATCCTCAATGTCTCTTTCTAGACAGCCTACTGACCATCTCTCCTTCGAAGTGGTCTCACGCAGACCACACCTAATGCCGTCTTAATAAGCCCAGACAGAGCCGCCATCGCATGGGTTCTTCATGGATTGATTCCGATCTAAGCTTTTAATATCGACGACAAGGACAAACTCATGAAATCTGATCCCTACAAGAAGCAAACCAAGGAGTGAGTTGAGTGTTCCCTGAGATGCTGAACCGTGTCAAGGAAATAATGATCACAAATGTGATGACCATATCACCTGACAGGACGCTTTCTGAGGCGGCCAGGCTCATGGAGGAGAAGGACATAGGCAGTCTCATCGTGATTGAGAGAGAGCGAGTCGTTGGCATACTCACTGAGAGAGACTTCCTGAGAATAGCTGCCAGAGGCTATGATTCTAGGATCGCCAAGGTGCATGAAGGAATGAGTAAACCTGTGGTTACGTGCGAGCCGATGACCACCATCACGGATGCATTTGTGCTGATGAGAACGCATAAGGTTCGTCATCTTCCCGTCATCGAGAAGGATCGACTAGTCGGGATTGTTAGCCTTCGCGACTTGATCTCTGTCGGAAAGCTGCTTCTATGATTAGGCAGATCTGGAAGTTGACTTGAAGCATGGAAGCTTCTCAAGGCTCATTTGATGAGCTGCCGGAATTCGTATTTGTGCCACTTGGGACACGAGGCGTCGAAAGAATCAAGCTGAAGCAGTGTCAACACTGCCTGAACGATGACTTACCGTCTTTGAGACTGGTTGAGCGATCGGTGAAGGATGCCAGCGAAAACCAAGATACTGTTTCATATCTAGTTCTATGTGAGAAATGTAATCTCAAGTTCACCTTGCGTTGCAGAAACATATACTCATCAGGGCATGAAAGAAGGACGCGTATTATTTCCTTCGTCTCTGTCTTGGATGAAGAAGGAAAAGATCAGGGTTGGCTTGGAAACTTCTAGCTTGAGTCGCGATTCTCACTTATGCTCTGGTCCTAGGCTTGCAGATTATCTCTCGCACCGTCATCTTGAAGAGGTCGTTCGTATGCACTGGGCTCACAACGAGGGCTGTGTCGGCTCCTGACCCTGATCCTGCAATGGCTATCACATCCCTATCGATCGGTACCAGGCCTGCGTCAGTCGCCATGATCACTATTTCCACGCAGACCTTCGCGCCCTCACCAAAAATCCTCAATGCGTCAGCAATTATCTCCACAGGCTCAACTGTGTCCCACTTCATCCTTATCGCCCGTTCTACTCCGGATAGGCCGTGGATACCCGTGAAGATCTTGCCGCCCAGAGATCTGATCTTCTCCTCGTTCGACTTCAAGAGTTGCGATACGCCGGGCTCATGGAACCCCACGTGATGCGTCACAACGACGACATTGAAGCCTTTGAAAACCTCACACGCCCTTACCCCTGTCGCGCCCGTCGTTGAGGCGACCACAATATCCTTGACGCCCAGGGCCCGCGCCCTCTCAAGCGCGGCCCTCAAGGTCTCCTCGGTGTTCTCTCTACCAGGCGAATCATAATACACTATTTTCTCGGTCTTCATGACCAATTCCTCGACCAATCTGGAATGAGAATAGGTAATATGAGTAACGGTAGCCTCCTCGTCCCCCTCCTAGGGATCGTTATCTAGAGATGTCGAACCTTAATCGTGGAGGGAGGAACAGTTCATTTATTATGCGAAGCTCCTCATACCTTCCCCTTTGGTGAATCAGCGTTGTCCACCAAATCTCAGCCCAAGGCTCGTTTCTCCATCAGAATGCCTAGCGGAGACTTCTTGAGCTTGACGATCTGGCCCGGGAAAACCGATCCCAGTGCTGAAGTGCTCACAGTTCAGGTTCGCCATCCATCGGATACGGGCTGGCAGACTCTCGGCAGGCTAGCCGTCTACAGAACTGTAGATGGGAGGTACTCCCAGTTGCCTGAGCGTGCGCCTACCCAAAACAGGGAATGAGCGCTGGGGTAAACTTCATGTCGCATTGTGGGCATTGTAGGCGATGAAGCCGCTTCGAGGGTCTCGGTATAGAAGCATCTAGTTGACTTCATGCACGGCATGAGGCTTCGAATCTGGATGTACTCAGACAGTTCTTCCAGTGACGGATTGCTTGAGATATCTCCTTGATCGTTGCTCTGAAGGTTGTGAGGAACTTTGAAGAGTCTCTGCGCAGCCATTCTGTGATTTCCGACACGATGAAGAAATCTCCTTGTTGGCGTCAGCAATTTATATTTCAACTTCTAACTCATACCCATGAAGAGGATCGTTTTCTCAGAGAAGTGCTTAGAGTATTCCCACTTCGGACATATCGAAGATCCAGAGCGAGTAAGAAAGGCCTACGAGATTCTCAAGAGCAGAGCCTACGAATTTCTTGAGCCCGAGCCAGCGTCTGAAGATGATCTACTCAAAGTTCACAGCAGGACGTGGGTCGAAAGGGTGAGGAAAGGGGGTTTCTTCGACGGCGACACTCCAGGCGGTGGGAACATCTACGACTACGCAAGTCTGAGCGCGGGAGGAGCGATAGCTGCAGCGAGGGAGCAAGCCTTTTCTCTGATGAGGCCGCCAGGCCACCATGCAGGAAGAAAAGGTAGGGCTATGGGCGCTCCCACGTTGGGGTTCTGTTACCTCAATAATGTAGCGGTCGCTGTGAAGTACCTCAATAAACCGGCGCTGATCCTAGACATCGATGGCCACCATGGAAACGGAACTGAAGAGATATTCAAAGGAGACCCAGATGTCAAATTCGTATCGCTGCATAGGGTAGGCATTTATCCGGGTACAGGCTACGAATCCGAAGGAAACTGTCTGAACTTCCCATTCTTCACGCCTCCCGGAGACGAGTTGTACCTTAGGACTCTGGACAAAGCGCTTGATCATGTCGAAATGGGAGACGTTGAGGTAGTTGCGATCTCAGCAGGCTTCGACTGTCACGAGGGAGACCTAGCTTCTCTGGGCTTGACTTCAAGATCTTTCCGAGAGATTGGAAAGAGGATTCGTGCTCTGGAAAAGCATACCTTCGGCGTCTTGGAGGGTGGGTACAACGGAGAAAACGTTGGAGAGGACCTAGATCAATTGCTAAAGGAACTACCAAGTTGATATCTTTTGGCCCTCAGGCTGAGGGCCCGATTTGGATATCTTCCAGCCACGCTCCAGCCTAATTATCCCGCGTGCTTTGATGACCTCGTCGAAGGTCTGGCGAATCTTGTCGTATAGGCCATCATCATAGATCATGATGCCGTCCGCCACTATGTCAAAGGCTAGAAACCTCATCGTCCTGAGATATTCAATAAACTCATTCGGAAGAAAACCTATGAGCCTAACCTTCGGTATCCTGTGCATGTGCGGCAGGGTGCGTCTTTCCAGTTCCTCGTCCGGCATCTTTTCTGCGATGACACATAGGTCGATGTCGCTACTTTCCGTGAAGTCACCTCTAGCGTAACTTCCGAACAGAATGATGGTTCTTGGCTGCAAAGGTTTCGCGTACTCGACGAGCAGTCGTATCGATTTGTCTGCTTCAGCTCTCAGCCTTTCTCTTGGCAACAATGCGCTTACAAGCCTCCAAGATCCTTTCGGCTTCGCGGACAGCTTCATTAGCCTGCCCTTGAGTGTAGTGTTCCATCGCTGAACCGGAGTAGAAGGCGTTAGCATATCTTGTAGGAATGTAGTACTGGTCAAGTTTTTTTGCATCATCGGAAAAAGCTTCGATCTTCGGTTCATACCTTGCGAGCTCACTTAGGAGAAGCGAGAGGTCGTGGCCCTTCACCTCCAAACCCAGAGCGTTCAGAGCCGCCTTGAGAGCTAGCTCCGTTGCTTGCTGGCTATGGAAACAGACTTTGGCCCATCTTCCGCAGGCCAGAAGGTCTTTGGCGGCGCCTAAGGAGTCATCTGCATCCTTCAGCAAATCCTCGCTTCTCTCCAAGCCTCTCATCCAGCTACATCTATTCTCACTGGTCATAGATTAATTGGCAGTTCCGATGAGAGTTTCGTGCTGTGCGACGAACTGTCATGGTCTATTATGTTGAATCCGAGCTTTCGAAGCTTTGCGGCGATAAACCTTCTATGGTAATATCATCGGCAACATTGGCAAGACTCAGTTGTGAACCCGACTGCTAGCTCTTCGTTTTCCTTATTATGAAGGTTCTGTTCATCGAAGACCAGAAGCCTCCATGTCTTCTGATCGCCTCGCTTACTGATCTGAAATCTTGCGTGCCTAGATATCGTCTTGGTCTTAGAATTACTTGATCTGGCTGGCTTCGAATCTCCAGCAGTTCTGCGAGTCCGCCGAGCTCGCCTCTCAGAACATGCTCGATAGGAGGTGGAGCCGCTACCTTGGCTGGAGGTTTCGCTGACATCTCTTCGATTCGGGCGATCATCTCGGCGATCTGAGCTTTCAGTTTCGCGATTTCAACCTTGATCTCAGCCTCCGGAGGCAGTGGGGGCGGCGTTTCAGCTACTAGCTTCTTGATCTTCTCTTCGACGATCCTCTCGATTTCCTCTCTCGTCAAGACTTCAACTGGCAAATAGTCCACCGACTATGCGGAGTTCAATGATCCTTCGAGGCAAATATCCTTATCTCCAAGCTAGCCGGAACCAGACTCGTCGCTAAGACAATCGACACGCCTATAGCTCGACCGCCCTAGTGGTTCTGTGTGGAAAGATATGGCGCAAATGTCCGCCTTTCTACCTTGACCACATGTCCAGAGGCGGCTTCAGTTCAGGCGGCAGAGGTGATTTGTAGAACCTTCCTGCCAGCCTCTGTTCAAACTCGTCGCGAACTTTCTTCGGCAACTCCGGCTTAGTCAGCAGGTCGATAAGAGACGCGGAGATTGTCTTGGCCGCGAAGATCAGAGACTTATGTCCAATCCTCATGCCTGACTGGGCTGTGTTCTGCCACGAGTGGCCCGGGGTTCCTAGCACGGATGTTGCCGTTGTGAACTCCATCGTCGGAGCCTTCCAGCTAACGTCTGCCACATCTGTTGAGCCTGGGCTCACCTCTCCCTCGTTCCATGCGTCAGGAATGCTCTGGTCCAAGTCGACATCCATCAGTTTCTCCCATCCCGGCCTCTTGGATTTCCGCAGGGAAGCTCTCTTGCTTTCAGGCGTGATCGTTTTGGCTATCTCCTTCGCGAACTTCTGTTCCTCTTCCGTGTACTTGGGCGCACCGATCTCTCGCATATTACTGACCACGAGCTCGCTCAGGGCGCGATTGGGAAGCTTGTTGTATATGCCCTTGATGAACTCCACTTTGTGCGTCGTCCCAGTCATTATCGTGGCGCCCCTTGCGATCTCAAGAACCTGTTTGTATATCAGCTCGACCTGGTCCCTTTCGGGAGCACGTATCAAGTACCATGAACGCGCATATGCAGGGACAACATTCGGCTGGTCACCACCCGCCTCAACCACGTAGTGGATCCGGGCTTCTTGGATGACATGTTCCCGCATGAAGTTTACGCCTATATTCATCAGCTCAACTGCGTCCATCGCACTACGCCCCTCCTCCGGAGAACCAGCAGCATGAGATGAGACACCATAGAAATGGAACTTGACTGAGTTATTGGCGAGGCTACTCGCAAGGCCGGCGGTGTTCATCGAACCGGGATGGTGGCTCAACACCGCCTCTACGCCATCGAAGAAACCGTCTCTGACCATGAAAACCTTACCACTTGCGCTCTCCTCCGCAGGAGTCCCAAAGAACTTCAGCGTACCCTTGATTCCACTTGCCTCCATAGCCACTTTGGCAGCTATCGTCCCCGCCATTCCTGAAGTGCCGTGGATGTTGTGGCCGCAGCCGTGGCCAGGAGCTCCCTCAGCTAGCGGTTCTTTCGTTGGAAGGGGTTTCTGCGACAATCCCGGAAGAGCATCGTACTCGCCCATCACCCCTATGACGGGTCTACCTGAGCCATAGGTCGCCACGAACGCAGTGGGCATCCCTGCAACACCCATCTCAATCTTGAACCCGGCCTTCCTCAGCTCCTCGGCAAGCAAAGAGGAGGATTTGAACTCCTGTAGCCCGAGTTCCGCAAACTCCCAGATCTTGTCACTGACTTCGATAATTCTAGACTCATTCTCGGAAATCCAGTTCAGAGCCTTCTGCTTAGAAGCTTGTGACATATCGATCAAAGACGGCTATTTACTTTTTCTTCTCTATAAGACTTGACCCAGACCCGGAACTGATTGAAGAGAGACCGATCCTTAAGTAGGCTTCCTGACTTCATGACGCATAGCTTATGAAAACGGCTAACGCATTTTCCTCTTAAGGTCAAGGTTTGGTGTTCGACAATGGTAGGGTCGCTTGATTCGTTCGTCGGAAGAATGAGCTACTGCTACTCGAAGTGCCTCGCGATGATACTTCAGTCGAAAGGCGACTCCTACCCGCTCCCTTTCATCGAGTGCATAACCACCGTTCCTTTCGGCTTCGTTTATGCGCCCGAAGATCGAGGAGGGTTTGCCGTAAACGGATATAACCCTCACATCGGCGTCGGTCGCGCATTGAAGTTGCTGGGATATGATGGTGAGTTCAGGTCTTTCTCGAATAGTGGCGAAGCTTTGAGATTTCTAAGGCGAACATTGGAGAAGGATGTTGCCCTCATCGGTCCGGTTGACATGGGTTTCCTCACATACGATCCTTATCACAAGTTCAAACTTGGTTCAGACCACTATGTTGTCGCAACAAATGTCAGAGACGGGCAAGTTGTGGTGAATGATCCGGATGGATATGTTCAGGTTCCAGTCCCGATCACAGACTTCCTCAAAGCATGGAGGGCCGACAGCATACGGTACAAGCGCGGTCCCTACTCTCTCTGGATTGTAGGAAGAAGGAGAGGGAAGCTGTCGAGAAAGAACATCTATGAGACGACGCTGCGACTCGGTCTGAGAAACTTGAGAGAGAAGCGCGAGGTGAGAAGAGCGAGGCGTATTCTTTACTGTACTGGGCCGAAGGCGATTCAGAGGCTTGCCGAAGACATCAAGCGGAAACGCTCATCACGTTGGCTCCGATTCTACTCAACCTTCACCTTCAGGGTCTCAGCCCAGAGATGCTTCGATAGCTCCATCTTCATCAAGGAAGCGCCGTTCGCGAACGCAGATTTCTCAAAGGCATCCGAGACCAGGATGACTCAGGCCAGGCTTTACAGCGACGCGCAACTCTACGGAGCAACCAAGAGCTTCTCTCAAGTCTCAAGAAGCCTCTCTGCGATATCCCAGCTTGAAGACGACTTCGAGAAGCAGTTGGCCCACGGCTTGGCCAAAGTCTAACCATGACATGCAAACATGTAGGAGTAGACGAAAGTGCGGCAGGTAAAACTTCGACCTGCAGGAGTCTTCTGAAGTCGCTCAGCGTATCCACTCTAGCTACCAGCATCGAAACCCTTAATACTCCTGAAACATAAGCGGCGATGGGGAAAAAATGTCTAGGAACTACCTTTACGGTCTGATAACCCTGTTGATAGGCCTTGTACTGTGGTTTTTCCCTGTTCCTTTTGGATTGAAGGCTGAGGCTTGGCGTCTATTCGCCATATTCATAGCCGTGATCGTAGGACTCGTCCTTAGGCCGATACCGATGGGTGCCGTCGTGATCATAGGAGTGGCCGCCTCGGCACTCACAGGTGTCTTGGCGATCAGGGATGCGCTCTCTGGCTTTGCCGACACAACGGTCTGGCTCATCTTCGCCGCGTATCTATTTGCCAGAGCCTTTATCAAGACGAGGCTGGGAGAGAGGATAGCATACTATTTCATCAAGGCCATTGGGAGGAGAACTCTCACATTAGGGTATGCATTATCTCTAACTGATCTCGTGTTGGCGCCCGGCATGCCCAGCAACACCGCGAGGGCGGGCGGGGTGCTCTTCCCAATAGTGAGGAGCATGTGTCGTTCCTATGAATCGGAGCCGGGACCGACTGCGAATAAAATTGGGAAGTTCCTGATCTTCAACGAATACCATACCACCTTAGTTACTGGCGCCCTGTTCATGACGGGTATGGCTGCGAATCCGCTCATCGTATCACTTTCAAAAACGACCCTCAAGGTAGAAATCGGTTGGACAACTTGGCTTGTAGGAGCAGCGGTTCCGGGCCTCATAACGTTCCTCCTTGCTCCACTGCTGACCTACTTTCTTACCAGGCCTACGATCAAGAGGAGTGAGGAGGCTCCAAAACTGGCTCGGGAAAAGCTAAGGGAAATGGGCCCGATGACGACGCAGGAAAAGGCGCTGGTGTTCACATTCGCCCTGACTTTGATTTTATGGATTCTTGGGGATCTGCTAGGAATCAACGCCACAACTACAGCTTTATTCGGCGCATGTCTGATGCTCGTAACGACCGTGCTACAGTGGAGGGATGTTCTCGAAGAAAAGGGCGGTTGGGACGTGTTTGTATGGTTCGGTGGGCTCGTATCGCTGGCTTCCGGGCTTGACAGGCTGGGAATGATGAAGTGGATCGCAGATTCTGCCAAGTCGTACGTATCTGGTTGGGGGTGGTTCACCGCGCTCATAATCCTGGCATTGATCTACTATTATGGCCACTACCTGATGGCCAGCATGACTGCACACGTGACTGCCTTCTTCCCTCCTTTCGCAGCTGTGATGTTCGCCCTCGGCGCCCCTGGGCTCCTGGTCGGGCTTTTACTTGGCTATCTATCTAACTTGATGGCTGCAACTACACACTACGGAACCGGCCCTGCACCGATATACTTCGGCTCGGAATACATCAACATCAAGGAGTGGTGGGGATACGGGTTCATACTTTCACTGATCTACATAGCCATGTGGTTTGGGATAGGATTCCCATACTGGAAACTTCTGGGCCTATGGTAAACTACCCCATCTCTTTTTGGCGTATACAATAGGTTAATTACTCCAGCGCCTGCCTATGTCCAATTGTGAGTGGTCATGGCTGAGGTCAAGCCCACAGGGCTCCCGTGCGGTCGAAACTGGGGATCTCTCAGGCCCGAATGCAGAAAATGCGAGCAGAAGATGAATTGTCGCCTCTACGTTGAGGATTGGAAAAAGAAAAAGAAACTACAGCGAAGAGGAGGCATGTAAGCCAACCGTTCAGCTGCGTCAAATGCCTATGATGAGCCAAAGCCAGACCAGATCCGCACCCTAGATCTACTATTCGATGATCGATCTGTCACTCCGCCTTCTCAAACAGATTCATAGTAAGAACAACTGAGGATAAATATGAATCGCAGAACATCTCGTGCGGTTCCTACAGAGCATAAGATCTGGAATAATTTGCCAAACTTCTGCAGAGATCTTTCGCATTCGACTACCTAATTATGCCTCGGCAAGCCTTAAGAGGTCGGATCTCCAAAAACGCCTAATTCACCTGGAAGGTAGTGTTGCAAATGTCAGAGTTACAAGAGAACTTGATGGTTTTGCATCATAAGATGAGAGAACAATTCAAATCAAAATGGAAAAGATCTCTGCCAATCACAGAGGAACTCCTAGGAGATAACGCCCGGTGGGAAAGAGCGAGATTCTTGGGTTTTGGAGAGGGGGCGAGTATATACCAGAATAGCTACGTATACGGCGATGTAAAAGTCGGTAGGAATACGTGGATAGGTCCTTTCACGATACTAGACGGTAGTGGCGGTTTAGAGATCGGCGACTACTGCAGCATCTCAAGTGGAGTCGAAATATTCACTCATGAAACTGTGGAGTGGGCCCTTACTGGTGGAAAGGCGCGGTACAAGTATGCACCGGTCCGCATTGGGAATTGTTGTTTCATAGGCAGCCTAACCGTTATCAGGATGGGTGTCGAGATAGGAAGCCACGTCGTGGTAGGGGCTCACAGCTTCGTTAATAGCAGTATACCGAGTAACTCAATAGCTACGGGATGTCCGGTCCGTGTTATCGGGCAGGTCGAAATCAAAGGAGACAAAGTGAGGTTCAAATATCTAGGTGACGAGACATCGAGATCATAATCATCAGACCTAAACGAAATACAACCCTACGGAAACATGAAAGCTAACCATAGCGCAACATGATCGCCATATGGCTTGAGGACAAGAGATCCTTCCCAAAACGGTACCCTCAACACAGCAAAGCGGAATCCGTCCGTAGCGTCCTCAAACAGTGCAGCGGAAACCACCGAGCCAGCTGCAAGAGAACAACGAAAGACGTGAACCTCAGCTCAAAACCCTCAGCGACAATAAAGTCGCCAACCTCACAACCTCCAAGAAGAGAACAGTTGACTTTCTGCAGCCTTAAGCGCCAAAAGAGATAATACTCTCTAAGTGCAAGGATCATTTGCCATGAAGGTCTGCTTGATAAATCCTCCTTATCGTAGAAGTATCTTCGCACCCCTTCCTCGACAGTTGGAGGAGGCAAGTGGAAAATATCCTTCCCTTGGCCTGGGATACCTAGCAGCGGTGCTCGAGAGAGACGGACATGTAGTCGATTACATAGATATGGATGCCTTGGATATGGGTCACGAGGCTTTGGAAGGAATCATTAAGAAGCTTTCGCCTGATGTGATGGGGATAACCTGCACTTCTTCGACTTTGGCTCAGGTTAAAGAGGTGGCAAAGGTCGTGCGTAGCATATCCCCGAATTGTTTCATAGTTGTGGGTGGTTCCCACTTAGGGATATATCCAGAGGAGACCCTTCGGAGCGAACTATTTGACGCAGGCATTCAAGGAGAAGGAGAGGGCGCCATTCTGGATCTGATGAGAACACTTGAAAATGATAAAGATTTGTCTAACGTCAGAGGAGCTATCTATAGACATAGTGGGAAAGTTATCGTAAATGAGCCTGCCCTACCGATTATGAACTTAGATGAGTTACCTTTTCCCTCGTATCACCTAATGCCTATGGATAGATATTACTGCCCGACAGCGGTACGTCATCCCTTCATGACCATGATCTCGAGTAGAGGTTGCCCATTTAATTGTTTCTTTTGCCACAGGGCATCGCATAACAGGTTGTATAGAAAGAGAAATCCTGTGAAAGTCGTCGATGAAATCGAATATCTGGTAAATAAATATGCAATCGGAGAGATATTGTTCCAAGATGAAGAGTTTACACTTGACAAGAAGCATGTTATAGGGATATGCAATGAAATAATCCGGAGGAAGTTGAACATTCTATGGGATTGTAAATCAAGAGTTGATACAGTTGATAGGGAGATGTTATTCAAGATGAGAGCTGCTGGTTGTGACAGGATCCACTACGGCGTAGAGTCGGGAGATCAAAAGATACTCAATGTGTTGAGGAAGGGAATAACTCTGGACCAGGTAAGACGCACATTGGAGTTGACCAAGGAGGCGGGAATAACTATACTAGCTTACTTTATGATTGGAACTCCAGGAGAGAGCCTTGAATCGATCCGTAGAACTATAGAGTTCTCAAAGGAACTTGATCCTGAATACGCTCAATACGCGATCACTACAGCTTTTCCTGGAACCGATCTATACAAGTTTGCGATGGAGAATGGCTTCGTAAAGGAGGATGTCTGGCGGCAGTACACCCTAGGAGAGACAGAGATACAGCCACTACCTTACTTCGAGACGGAGGAGTACGACACAGAGGATCTTGAAAACATAGTACGCAACGCGTACAGAAGCTTCTACCTCAGACCGAAATATATTACGAAGAGAATTATGACGTTAAGATCTAAGAGAGAACTGCTACATGGCCTAAGAGGATTTGTTGCACTGGTAAAGTCTTGAAATCAAAGGTCAATTCCAGTGCACATCCAGATGGTGCACATTTTCTGGAGTTCCCCACTGTTAAGTTCTGCTCAATGCTACCCTTGTAAGTCTTCAACGTCCCTTTAGGACCTCATGGCATAGGGTTTCGTATTTCTGGCAGATAACATCTAGTGAGAAGTGCTCTTTTACAAATCTCCTTGCATTCTCACCAATCTCCTTCATAAGCCTCCTATCAGAGAACAGTTTGTTCACTGCTTGAGCTACAGCTTCTGCATTACCCGGCTGTACCAACACTATGTTCTTCCAATTGCTTAGCTTAAGATTCACGAAGTTGTCCTCGGCTGCAGACGAGAGAACCGGTTTTCCGGCAGCCATAGCTTCCAGGCTTGCCAGGCCTATGCCTAACCCGGACTCTAGGTCATGGCCCTCCACATCGCAGGCTCCTATGTACGACGGAATCATGCTATAGTCCACTTGTCCACAAAAGATCACAGAGTCCTTCAACCTTAACCTCTCAACCAACCGTACAGCTTCGTAGTTGTATATAGACCCAGCAAAGAGAAGTTTTGAGTCTGGAAACTCTTTCAACACACTAGGCATGGATTTTACTAGACTTACAGGGTTGCGGAGGTTCGATATCGTACCTAAGGACAGTATGACGTGATCCTCCTTGTCGAGATCATATCTCCTCCTAATAGTGAGGGCATCGCACTCTTCAAAGCGCTCCACATCAACGGCGAGAGGTATGTCTCTAATAGACCGCTCATCCACATTATATCTTCTGATCATATAGTCTCTCATTAGCTTGTCTAGAGCTATTACAATGTCAGCTCCGCGAGCCACAAGGTATTTCACCAAGGTCTTGTCAGCGAAGAGAAAGAATGAGTTGTATAAGGATTGAGTGTGTTCCATCCTAGTGCCGATGGTAAGTATTACGGGTATCTTTAGCATCTTACATGCTGCACTGGCCATGAAGGTTAAGTCGAAGAACTGTCCGTATGTTAGAACTACATCAATTCTATGTTTTCTAAGAATATGCGTCAATGACCCAAAGTTTCCCGGCAGCAAGTTGTAGTAGAGGTCTGCCTTATGCAAGATGTCTAGTTTCGGATACTTCACAGACCGAAAGCGATAAACAGTCACACTATCGTATTTTTCTACTTGAGGTGTACCGTTAACTCTAGAAGTGATTACAACGATTCCATGTCCTCGTCTTGAGAGTCCTTTTGAGAGTAGAAAGGCTCCCCTAGCAGTTCCGCTAACGTGAGGAGGAAAGAAGGCGTTTACGATACATATGTTCATGCCAGACACTCCAACAAGGTCATTTTTGATGCATGAATCCGCCTCTATTCGACCTCAGTTTGCTCATCACATAAACTCAAACAAGGTGTTGAATGGATATGGATAACGCCCGTAGTACTGTAACTTGACTATTGCGGTACACGCACTCATATCCTCCAGAACTCGCAATTCTATTTGCGAGAATCCATTCCATCACCGCGTTCTTGGAAGCGGGAGATTCGCCTTCTGAGCTCACTGTCTTAATGCCAATGATGAAGTAGACATAGTTACTCTCTTCGCCGATGAAGGTTATCTTGCTGCGACAATATTTCGAGTTGTAGTCAGGGTAGACTACCGCCACATCGGCGATGATGACTCCTCCTTCTTCTACTAGGTCTCGGATACTAACCATCGTTCTCCGGCTAACAGTTACTTGGTAGTTGAGTATCAATTCTTCAACGCCCACTGTCAAGACTGTGCAGTTCCGAGGAGTATTATCCCGAATATACTCAAAAGCGCGATACTCTTCGTCAGTCATGAATTTTACGTAGTAGTGGCTCTCAAGAAATCCCATCCCTCTTCCACTCCAGGCTTTGTAGTAGTTGATAGCGCTTAGATTCATTAGGCATATGAGGATTGTAAATGCCGCTGGTACGGCCCTCAAAATTTGCCTGTCACATGCTACCATGAACCACCTCACGAGAATGTTCTGCAGAGCCTCCGATGTCCTTTCAATGGCTTGGCTCGCAAAAGCGGCGACTGGCATCGCTAACCAACTGAATACATAAAGTTTGCCAGCACCAGTGCCCGGCATACCTGTAAGGTTGTACAACAATCCGAGCACGAAAGCTAGTATGGTCAGTGAGATTAGGTAAGCATCCATGAATCTAACATGCATCGTCGTGGCCTTCCTATTCTTTCTCAAGAGCAGTAAGCCAGCGAACCCTAAAAGCGCAAGAATCGCCATCGCGTATCCAAGAGACGAGAGGGCGATTGCCCCAAGTTTTCCAACAGAGTAGGCTAGCACGTAAAGCAAACCAGATACGGAAACTTGAATGGGTAGAGGTTGGTAAGCATAGTACGTTTCAATAAGGTATGTGTGGATGATTGATCCTGCAACCCGAAAGTACCATACGATTCCGCTGAATAACATAGCGGGAATCACTATGCCTCCCAAAACTTTCAGATCCTTGTTTTCTCCCTTAGATCGAACTAGGAAGAAAAGCATTGCAAGAAAGGGAGCCAAAACCACCAACGTAAAGTGATAGTATAAGATCGTAACTGTCATGGAAATTGTCGCAATTGCTCGGTAAATCCCGCTCCCAGTTTTGAGGCTCCTAAGTAGATAGTATAACGTGAAAGTGAGTGCAATGTGTGACAAACTCTCCGGTATTCCTATGGAAGTTCTCATGAAATGTAACCTAGCGGTAACCGTTAACAGCGCCGTTATTGCAGCAACTCTACGTGACTCAAATATTTCAAGCATTAGCAAGTAGATTGGGATTACGCATAGCGATGAGATTATGGGTATATATCGAATCACATCGTAAGCATCGATACCTAGTGAGGCTATGGCTGCTGTCATGAACATATGGGTCGGAGGATATCCTGTATTGATGAACCATGGATCGAGTTGGCCTGTAGCTAGGAATCGACGAGCCTGAACCACCCACCACCAAGGATCCCAGGCACCTATCACAGGAGAGAATACTGGATCGTATGCCTTGAGGAGAACCGCAAAGGCTACTGCCAATAACAGCACAGGATCTCTCGGCACCGATATTTCATCGAACTCTGAGCCCTATCAGGTACGTTAATAAGATTTGCCCTAACACAACACACTTTCCTTCACGGCAACGTATGGTACACCCTCAAAGTAGTCTATCATATCATCCTTGCATGAAGAAAGATAGAAGCAATCTGGAGCTAACGTATTCATGCATAAGTGCAGGCAAACAACTTATGTTTATGGTTGATTCTCATTAGCTTACGGGCTACGCATTTGTAGAAGTCGTTTTATTTTGTTTCTAATAATTCTCCTTCACATAGTCTACGGCTCAGGCAACAATAGGCATTCAACCAGTACCAGACATAAGGGTGGCACTAGCGAAGGAAATACCAGAATTCGTGAGTGGCGTGCACTGATAACGATATCTGTGGCGATCTCAGCGGTTTTACTGGTAGTGTTCTACATGGCAACAACCAGTATCCGAGCATGAACAGATAGAAGAAGGAGAGATGTCGAATCCAGATGCCAAGGTTCATTAATCATGCAAGATGGAACCTATCGCAACTATGTTAATCAAGTCATTGCGGAGCCAGATGTGTTCTTAGAGGCAAAATGGAAGTAGACATCAGTGAACTCTTATATACTTAGGAGCCGCGTATCGCGTGAAACTTGGACTGGCACAAACAGATCCGAGGTGTCGCTAGTGGAGGGTAAGAGCATACGGCTGATAGAGCCAGTAGTTGGGGTAGAAGAAGAGAAGTTGATCAGTGAGGTACTGAGGTCAGGTTGGCTCACCGAGGGGCCGATGGCTAGGAAGTTCGAGGAGATTTTCAAGGCGTTCATAGGGGCGAAGCACGCCATAACCGCGAGCTCCTGCACAACCGCCATGGAGATAGCGTTAAGGACGATGGGAATAGGCCATGAGGATGAGGTTATCATACCAGACTTCACCCACCCTGCCACCGCTGACGCTGTGATAGCTTTGGGAGCCAAACCTGTTCTAGTTGATGTAGATCTCTCATCATATAACATGGATCTTACTGAGGCTGAGAAGGCTGTAACCAGGGACACCCGAGTGGTCTTACCAGTCTCATGGGGAGGCTTCCCTCTAGATAGCAAGAGGTTGAAGAAGTTGAAGGATGAGTTCGACTTGCTCATCTTGGAGGATGCTGCCTGCAGCCCAGGCGCCGAGTATCATGGAGTTAAGACAGGTACGATGGCGGATATTACATGTTTCAGCTTTCATCCCAGGAAGGTCGTAACGACAGGTGAAGGGGGCATGATAACGACAGACAATGACGAATATGCTGAGATGCTTAGAAGCTTCAAGAACTTCGGCATAGGCAAGGTGGGAGGAGAGTCACACTTCATTAGGTATGGAAGCAACTACAAGATGAGCGATATATTGGCCGCTGTTGGCGTCGCTCAGATGATTAAGCTTCCCAAGATCATTGAGAGGAGAATTGAACTCGCCAATTATTACGATAAGCTGCTCTCAAAAGTGGATGGCATTAGATCTCCAAAGAAGAATGAGGGAGTGAAACACATCTATCAGACTTACGCCGCATACGTCGAGGTTGAGGGGGTCAGGAACAAGCTCATAGAGTATCTCAGAAAAGTGGGTGTAGAAGCACAGATAGGAACGTTCGCCCTGCATATGGAGCCATATTACGAGAACCTGAAGAGGCAGGGAGACCTATATAGGTCTAGGCTACTCTACGAAAACTTGATCGCATTACCCATGTGCCATAAGATGACGAGAGCGGATCAAGA
>Ga0315310_10000720_pt1 | contig 21157 bp, 16 predicted proteins | sample TDP5_MG_FD_203630 | JGI IMG/M metagenome (GOLD analysis project Ga0315310, IMG submission 203630) | Freshwater sediment microbial communities from Lake Towuti, South Sulawesi, Indonesia - TDP5 | ecosystem: Environmental > Aquatic > Freshwater > Lake > Sediment | place: Indonesia: South Sulawesi...
CACGAGGTCTCTTAGAAAAAGTTGGAAGAAACGTCAAAATCATCGACTACAAGGGATGGGTTAGGTTGGTCATGAACGAACACGACAAAATAGTTTCTTGGACCACTTAAATGGCCAGTCAAGTTTCCGTGGGTTTTCGGCGGCAACTCATAGAGCTTTAAATAAGAAGCTATAACTTAAAACAGAGGGTAGAAAGAATGGAAAAGAAGAGTATTTATTTCGAAGAGCCAGGACCACAGAACACTGACGCAGTTATCGAAGCTGTAAAAGAGCGGCTTAGAAGCTCTAAAATAAAATATCTAGTTGTGGCTTCTGAAAGCGGCAAAACTGCGTTAAAGGTCGCAAAAGCTCTGAAAGATTCAAGCGTGAAAATCGTCTGCGTGTCTGGATATGCAGGAATTCGAAAAACAGAAAGCCGACCATGGCCCGATATAAAAGGTGAGATGAAAAAAGAGCTGGAAAATGTTGGCGTGAAAATTCTAAATGAGACACCTTGGATATTCAGAAGCAGCGCATTTGATCATCAATTCCTAGGGGAACATGCGCCCTCTACCATTGTTCACAAGTTTTTGAGCAGAACTATGGGTTATGGGTTCAAGACCGCAATAGAGATTACATTGTTAGCAGCGGAAGCCGGTGCAATTCCAATCGATGAAGAAGTGGTTACAATCGCTGGGACAGGCTGGCTTGGTGGCGGTGCAGATTGCGCAGTAATTATAAAACCATCGGTTCTGCCTGATAGGTTCTTTATCGACTTGGAAAAGGGCATGGAAGTTAGAGAAATCATTGCTATTCCAAGGATAAAGTTTACTGAACGATTGATTAAACTGCTAAAATCAAAAGGCACCATCTGAAAGCTGTCAATCTTAAAATTGCAATGTAAAACACGCCCTGCATCAAAATTCCTATGTGATACCCGCATTTTCTAAGTTTAGCCTATGGTTCTATCCACCAAATCCAGCCTCGTCTTTCAGGAGACAACTCTCCCTTAACTATTCCTTTGAGCCGCAGTCTGTTTAGAAAAATCGGGGTTTTATCGGGACACTGAGCCAATCTTTTTTGAGTTTCCTCTTCGATTTCGTGTGTTGTCAAGGGTTTTCCAGCCGCCTTCAGTATCGAAAGAACGAGTCTTATGGCTTCTTCCTCGCTGAGACTGCGCTTTTCCATGAGCACCACAACGTGTCCACATAGTTTTGGCGTATGTTTCAAATCAATGTTTCTGAAACGTAACTTCACCTCATGCTCACGTCGCTTTTCCTTTGATAGAAAATTCACTTTATTTCAAGTTTTTTGTGCCACTCTGGGACGCGGGTGTTCTCAACCGCGTCTCGATGGTCGTAGGGTTTCAAGTCCAAGACAGGTGTTCCGTCAAAAGCGTCAAGTCCTCTAACGACCAGAATGTTTTCCTTACGCTTCAACAACTTAACCACAGTCAAGCCGACTGGGTTTGGGCGGGAAGCTGTGCGGGTGGCGAAGACACCTAGCAATGGCAGGTCCATTCTGCCTCGGGGATGCACCTTCAAAGCCTTTCTTTCTTTCTCTGAGACCCGATGCATGTAGAAGACGACAAATATGTGTGAGAAGTCTTCTATGCCCTCTAAGGATTTCGTCAACCCCTTTCGCACAACGATTTCTGTAACTAGGTTTCTATCCCTCACATCTTCATGTTTGGACGCTCGATGCACAAAACCAATAGGCTTCAACCAAATCTCTTTAATGGGCAACGACTAATCACCACTCGGTTTGTTGGACTCGCTTAGACCGATGCTGACTAACTTTAAAAATGGTTTGCACACCTTAAGTTTTGAGGCTTATCGGCATGAGTGAACACGACATCATTGTCGTGGGCGCAGGATTAGCCGGACTCCGAGCCGCCATCGAAGCCAAAAACAAGGGCGGAGACGTGGCTGTTCTCTCTAAACTACACCCAGTGAGGTCACATTGTGACCAAGCTCAGGGTGGAATAAACGCCGCCTTAGGTGTCGATGACAGCTGGGAGAAACACGCATTCGACACTGTGAAGGGAAGCGATTATCTAGCCGATCAAGACGCTGCCGAGGTTATGTGCCGGGAAGCACCCCAAGCCGTAATTGAGCTGGAACACTGGGGCGTCCTCTTCAGCCGAACCGAAGAGGGAAGAATCGCACAGCGACCCTTTGGTGGTGCAGGCTATCCGAGAACATGCTATGCCGCCGACAAAACTGGGCATGTCTTACAGCACACTATGTTTGAGCAGGCGCAGAAAAACGGCGTCAAAATATATGAAGAATTGTTCGCGACATCACTGGTTGTCGAGGACAATGTGTGCAAAGGCGTTGTGGCAATAGAAATTCTAACTGGTCGGGTTCAAGCGTTGAAAGCCAAGGCTGTAATCCTCGCCACCGGAGGAGCGGGTCAGGTTTACGGCAGAACCACAAACTCTCTGACAACCACCGGTGATGGCATGGCCATGGCTTACAGGGCTGGAGTGCCACTTGAAGACATGGAGTTCGTGCAGTTTCACCCGACCACGCTGTTCGAATCAAACATATTAGTCAGCGAAGGAGCTAGAGGCGAGGGCGGCTACCTGATTAACGCCAAAGGGGAACGATTCATGGAGAGATACGCCCCTGACAGGATGGAGCTCGCACCTCGAGATATCGTTACCAGAGCCGTAGAAACAGAGATACAAGAGGGCAGAGGATTCCCGGGAGGCTACATTCATCTGGACCTACGCCACTTGGGCGAAGAGAAAATCAATGAACGGTTGCCCACAATACGAGAATTAGCGATGTGCTTTGCTGGCATCGACCCCGTGAAGGAGCCGATTCCGATTCAGTGGGCACAGCACTACACGATGGGTGGCGTCCCAACCGACAGTGACGGCGCCACACCATTGAAAGGCCTGTATGCATCGGGCGAGTGTGCCTGCGTCAGTGTCCACGGTGCAAACAGACTAGGCGGAAACTCCCTTCTTGACACAATCGTGTTTGGTAGAAGAGTAGGGGCTAAGGCAGCAGAGTATGTGAGAGAAACGACGATGGGAAGTTTCACAGATGAGGTCTTGAAGGAAGAGGAAAACCGAATCGAGCGCATGCTGAGTAAAGAGGAGGGAGAGAGAATTTGGGTGATAAAGTTTGCTCTGGGCGAAACCATGGTGAAAAACGTGGGCGTATTCAGAGACAAACGAAAACTGGAAAGGGCTAAAAGGGACTTGGGGAAACTGAGGGGCAGACTAGGGACTGTCTGCATCGATGACTCGAGCCGAAGGTTCAACACAAGCCTCGTTGAAGCCTTGGAAATCGGCTTCGCCTTAGATCTTGCCGAAGTGATAGTTGCTGGTGCATTGGCAAGACGAGAAAGCAGAGGTGCACATTACAGGGTTGACTACCCTAATAGAGACGACGACAACTGGCTAAAACACACGCTGGCTACGAAGACCACTGAGGGTCCCAAGCTGTCGTACAAACCCGTTACCATTACCAAATGGCAACCCAGTAGGAGAGGATATTGAATAAACCCTCAGGAAATAATGTTTAGAATCCTGCGGTTCAACCCGGAAATCGACAAAAAGCCTCACTTTGACACGTTCAAGGTTGAAATTAAAGGCCGAATGACCGTGCTAGACGCTCTAGAGAACATCAAGCGTGAGCAAGACGCTTCATTGACGTTTAGGCGGTCTTGTCGGAGCGGAATCTGCGGTTCCTGCGTTATGAGAATAAATAGCTTGACCAAGTTGGCGTGCAAGACTTGGGCAACTGTTGAGGCGCCCAAACACAGCGCGATTTTGGTTGAACCAATGGAAAACATGCCCCGAATTCGCGATTTGGTTGTGGACATGGGTGAGTTCTGGCGCGAGATTGATCGAGGAAAACCATGGCTTATTATGGATGAAACACAAGCAGCAGACTTGACCCGAGAAAACCTGCTCACCAAAGAACAGCTTCAAGTCTCGAGCAAGTTGGCTGACTTCATAATGTGCGGCGCCTGCTTCTCCGACTGCATCTCAAGAGTATTCGACAAAAACTTCAATGGACCAGCGTCTTTAGCCAAAATTCACAGGTTTGTAGCCGACCCTCGTGACAAAGATCCCCTAGGAAGAGTTGGTCGGCTTGTCGAGATAGGGTTATGGTCTTGCACTCACTGTTACTTCTGCTGGTCTCAGTGCCCCAGAGACGTGAGACCGATGGCTGCTATATCGACATTGCGTGTGCTGTCGGTTGCAAAGGGCGACGCAAGCGAAGGTGCACGCCATGTTAAGGCGTTTATGGACTCTATCTGTCGAACAGGACTGCTGAATGAAGCTACATTGTATTTGAAAACCATGAGACTCGATGTGCTAAAAGACCTCGACCTCATGATTCGGTTGGCGCTTAAAGGTAAGGCTCCATCTCCGTTTAGGCTACCCATTCCGAGAATCGACGAGGTTCGACTAATGTACCGCTTGATGGAGGGCAGGGTGGAGAAATGAGGTACGCTTACTATCCCGGCTGTGTTGCAAAGGGTATGGCACATGAACTCTTCGATTCCACGTCTGAGGTGGCTAAGAGGCTCGGCACAGAGTTGATGGAGCTGACGGCTGCGTCATGCTGTGGGGCAGGCGCCCAAAACGAGGGAAATCCTCTCCTAAACGTTGTCTTAAACACTCGAACCTTAGCTCAGGCTGAGAATCAGAATCTCGATGTTCTCACCATCTGTAGCACCTGCCAAGGAGTGATGTGTCAAGTGAAGAAGCAGTTAAAAGAGGACTCCAGACTGTTTTCGAGAACGAACGAAGCGTTAGATAAAATAGGGCTTCAGTATAAGGGCAAGGTGAGAGTCAAGCATCTGTTGTGGGTGTTGATTGAAGACTACGGACTAAAGAAACTTGAGAGTCAAGTGACGAAACCTTTGACAAGTTTCAAGGTTGCGCCATTTTATGGCTGCTACATTCTAAGACCGCCAGAGGCGTTGGAATTTGAAGACCACGAGAAACCTAGGTCCTTAGAAGATGTGATTAAAGCTCTGGGGGCAGAATCACTGCACTTCGACGGCGAGACCAAATGTTGTGGTTTTCCCATACTCTTTTTTCAAAGGAAAACGGCGTTTGAAATGAGCTCGCAATACTTAAACAATGCTAAACAAAAAGGCGCAGATTTTATGGTCACTCCGTGTCCACTCTGCCATATCTCTCTCGAAACGTATCAGAAAAAGGCTCAAAAACAGGCTCGAATAGAAACCAATCTGCCCGTTGTTCACTTTTCTCAACTTATTGGACTTGCCTTAGGAATTAAGCCTGAGAAGTTAGGGTTTTCGAAGCACATGGTCTCTATGCTAAAGGTTCTGCGTGGATTGTGACAATAGCTTCTCTGAACCTTTTTTTTATCTCCCTTTCAACATGCGACACAGTGTCGTGCATGGCTTCGACTGAAACGCTCTTGTCAAATGAACAGTCTATGTTGATGTAGCGGCGTTTCTCACCCACGTAGGTTACCACCCTATTCACTCTGCGAATGTTTGGATGCGCCTCAACTATCTGCCTAATCATTCCTCGCACCTCTGCATCACCAATTATGAACTCTCGGCGCACCTTCGGCGCGTAGGGTTCGATATGAACGGTGACGTTTTCAACACCGTCGATTTGCCTTAGGTTTTCTTCGATTTTTTCGGCTATACCGTGGGCCTCTTCGATGGAGAGTTGAGGGTCTACCAACGCATGCAAAGTGACGTACAGTTTGCCCTTTGAATACACGTTGCTCAAGTTATGCACCCCTTTGACTCCTTTCACAACTGTTGCTAGACTCTCGATCTGCTTTTCAATGGGTTTATCTGGTCCCACGGGTTCGATGTGAACAGTCACCGAAGAATCACCGTACAACCGAGTGATACCCGCCTCAATCTGTGATGCAACATCGTGCGCTTCGGCAAGTCCCATTGAACTCGGTACGCATATTGTGGTCTCTACGTATGTTTTGGCGCCCACTCTTCTTGCTTTCAAGTCTTTGCACACCGATACGCCCTTGGTGCTCAATATCTCTTTTCTGACCTCTGCAACGACATTCTTTGAAATTGCGTCGCTCAACTCTGAACCACTAGTGCGAATTAGCCTAATGCTCAGGTAAATCAATAGGGAGCCTAGGACAATTGAGGCAGTGGCGTCTGCTCTGTCATCGAAGCCAATATACGTTAGACCGAAGCCAAGCAAAGCTATTATTGTGGATGCAAAGTCTGAGAGTGCATGATAGAGGCTGGCTTTTACTGTTAGGCTACCTTGACCTCTCCCCCAAAGTGTTCCTATTCTGAAAAAGTCTACAGCCAGCGTGTAGCCAACAGCCCAGAAGCCTATTGACAAGTGTGCGATTGTTACGTTTGACGAGATTCTGAGACCCGCTTCAATCATTAAGAAGGCTGCTAAACCAATGAGCGCCACACCACCAATCATACCGCCTATCGGCTCTATTTTGCCGTGTCCGTACAAGTGTTCTTCGTCTGGAGGCTTCAGCGACAGCTTAGTAGTTACGAGCAGTATGAAGGTTGTCACCGAATCAAATAGGGCGTGCGCTGCGTCGCTTAGGATGGCAAGGCTATTTGTAACTAATCCTATGGAGCCTTCGATGACCACGACGCTTGCTATCGCAATAAAAGAGAGTTGAAGCGCCCTGACCTTTGTGATGCTTTTTCCGAAAGCCATGCCGCAATCATTGATACACACCTTTTCAAGGGAGATTTAAGGGTTAGGGTTTTCAAATGAGACCTTACACAAGGGACGTCATATACGCTAACGCCACCTTGGGATCGGTATGAGAGAAACTAGAACAAAAGCGTTCAATTTGAAGAGAAGAACCACCCCTAAAGCCTGGACGCCCTCTCTTCTTTTGTAGAATCTAGAAAAAAATGAGACCACAACAATGCGCCGAAGGATTTAACGTAAGTGTTTAAAAGCCATAATGATGTAGCATAATGAAGGTTGAGCGAATCCATGCCCTTCATACCCATAGGCAACATCCTCTCAAGACGATTCATAGGCAAGAAAGTGAACATAAAGGGATGGGTCTATCGGAAACGAGAAAGCAAAGACACAATTTTCGTCATAATACGAGACGCTTCAGGCGTCATTCAATGCACCGTCAAGAGAAACGACAAAGCTTGGAAAAACGCGGAAAAAGTCACAATAGAATCCTCCGTCATGCTCCATGGAACAGTCAAAGAAGACAAAAGGGCACCAAGTGGCTACGAAATTGCAACAGACAAAATAGAAATAGTTGGACTTTCTGAAGCCTTTCCAATAGCCAAAGACAAGAGTGAAAAATTCCTGCGCGATGTCCGCCACCTATGGCTGCGCAGCCGAAAGATGAACACCATAATGAGGATACGCGCCGAAGTGCTCAGGTGCATTCACGAATTTTTCAGAGAACAAGGCTTCATCGAGGTTTCCCCGCCCATGTTTATATCTAGCGCGGTTGAGGGTGGCGCCACATTGTTTGGGCTCAAGTATTTCGACGAAAGCATGTACTTAACGCAGAGCGCTCAGTTGCACCTTGAGGTGCTAATTTATTCGTTGGAAAAAGTCTACTGTGTGGCGCCTTCTTTTAGGGCGGAGAAAAGTCGAACGATTAGGCATTTGACCGAGTTCTGGCACGTAGAGTCCGAGGAAGCTTTCTCAACGCTTGACGACCTCATGCGTCTGGAAGAGCAACTCGTGAGTCACGTTTGTCAAAGCACTGCCAAGAAATGTAGAAAAGAACTCGAGGCTCTGGGACTTGACCCTAAAGAACTTTTAAAGATACGGACGCCGTTTCCAAAAATCACCTACAACGAAGCCATCGAGCGACTCCATAAGAGGGGTTTCCAGATCCAGTGGGGAGAAGACTTCGGATTCAACGAAGAACGAGCCTTGGCTGAAGACCTTGCTGGTCCGTTGTTTGTTTACGCTTACCCAAAGAAAATCAAAGCGTTTTACGTCAAGAGTTATCCCGAAAAGCCTGACCTCGTGATGTCGGCGGATCTGATTGTTCCACGAATCGGTGAGTTGACAACCGGAGGCGCAAGAGTCGACGACAAGGACGAGTTAATTCAAAACTTGAAGGCGTTTGATTTGCGACCTGAAGACTACGAATGGTACGTAGACCTCAGAAAGTATGGCACTGTGCCGCACACAGGGTTTGGAATGGGAGTTGAACGCCTGTTAGCTTGGATGCTGAACCTAGAAAGCGTCATGGACACCATTCCGTTTCCACGCACGACAAGAAGATCGTATCCGTAAGGCTACTTTATTAATCCCAGCGCCAAACCTTTCTTCCCATAAAAAGCTCTGGCAACACGAGGAAACCCCAACTGGCAACACCGAGAACGTAAGCCAAATCTGTCAAGCTCAATGGAACCAAATGGAACATGGAGGCGGTTAACGGGATGTATGGTATGGCAAGCGTAGTTCCTATAGAAACAATTTCGGCAATAGCAAAGAATTTGTTTTTAAAGGCGCTGCGTCCCATTCTCCAGACGCTGCGTTTCTCTGACCGACAATTCCAGACAACGAACAGTTCGAACATGGCTGCTTGCACGAAGGCTGTGGTTCTAGCCTCGTTCAAGGATAGTAATCTGTTTTCTTCAATAAAGGGTCCGCTTGGCCAGCCCCAAGGATGTGCTGGAAATAGATAATACTCTGCGACGAAGACAAAAATTGTTCCTACTGACTGCAGAATGAAGGAGGCTATTATGAACGCTCCCATTCCATGTAAAATGCCTTCTCCTGGCTTGCGGGGTTTGCGCTTCATTACATCTTCATCTGGAGGGTCGGTTGCCAACGAAACGGCTGGTGCGCCGTCGGTGACTAGGTTTATCCACAATAACATCGCTGGAAGCAGAGGCAACGGAAACAGTGCTTCTTCGTTGAGTCCGGCCGCTCCGGCCAATCCAGCGAGTATGGCGAATGTTCCTATGACAAGTACTTCGTCGAAGTTGCATGAGATGAGGAATCGAGCGTATTTGCGGACATTGTCGTAGATGACCCTGCCCTCTTCCACCGCCCTAACTATGGTGGCGAAGTTGTCGTCAGTTAAAACCATGTCTGAGGCTTCTCGGGTCACGTCTGTGCCCGATATGCCCATGGACACACCCACGTCGGCGCTCTTTACGGCTGGGGCGTCGTTAACTCCGTCGCCGGTCATGGCTACGACGTGTCCCTTCTTCTTCAACGCGTCAACTATGCGAAGTTTGTGCTCAGGTGACATACGAGCGTAAACAGTCACATCTTCAACGATTTTTCGGAACTCTTCGTCGCTCATGCGGTCTAGCTCTGCGCCTGTTAGAACTAGGCTTTTTTCTTTCATCATTCCGATTTCTTTGGCTACAGCTACGGCTGTTAGTTTATGATCTCCCGTGATCATGACCGTTTTTATTCCAGATTGCTCGCATCTCTTGTTGGCTTCAACCGCCTCTTCTCGTGGTGGGTCAATCATTCCCTCCAAGCCCACAAAGACTAAGCCGTTCTCAACGGTTTCTGCATGGAATTCCTTTAGATTGCTTGGCAGTTTTTTGTAAGCCATCCCAAGAACACGTAAGGCGTCTGCCGCAAGTTTCTCGTTGGTGTCTAAGATCTCTCTTCTCTTGGCATCGGTTAGTTTCTTTTCTTTGCCTTTTTCTAAAACATGAGTGCAGCGTTCAAGAACAACTTCTGGAGCACCTTTCATAAAGGCCACTTGTTCTCTCTCGGTTGAGTGAAGTGTGGTCATGCGTTTTCTTTCAGAGGTGAAGGGGACTTCGCCAGTTCGTGAATATTGTTTCTCCAATTCTGCTTGTTCTAATCCTGCCTTTGCTGCTGCGACGATTAAGGCTCCTTCAGTCGGGTCGCCCATAATGCGCCAAGTGCCGTTGTCGTTTTGTAACTTTGCGTTGTTGCATAAACTGCCTATGGTTAGCAGCATCGAAAGGTCCTTATCGTCCCGTGGTTTAATGGCATCACTACTGGCGTAAAAATCACCTTTTGGTTCGTATCCGACTCCAGTAACTTCAATTTTGCCACTGTTATGGATTCGGCGCACAGTCATCTCGCCTTTTGTTAAAGTTCCTGTCTTGTCTGAGCAGATGACCGTGGTGGCTCCAAGGCTCTCAGCAGAAGAAAGTCTCCTGATGATGGCATGGCGTTTAGCAAACTCCCTTGCACCCAAAGCAAGAGTTATGGTCACTATGGCAGGCAACCCCTCAGGCACAACCGATATGGCTAGAGATATTGAAACCATAAACGAGTCGGTAATTGCCTTTATTTTCAGTCCCTCAGCAAAAATTTCAAGCGCAAAAATAAATGCCGCAAGGACCACAACGACATATGCGATTTTCTTAGCGAATCTGTCCAGCTTCTTCTGAAGTGGGGTTTCCTCTTCCTCGGTTGTTTGCACCAGCTCGGCGATCTTTCCAAACTCAGTTTTCATACCAGTGGATGTTACAACCGCTTTTCCCCTACCATAAATCATGTGGGTTGCCATGAATAGCATGTTTTTTCTTTCAGCGATAGGCGTCTCAGGTTTGAGGACATCTAAACCCTTTCCTACTGGAATGGACTCACCGGTCAAGACGGCTTCATCTGTTTTTAATTCAACGGCTTCTAGAATTCGCGCATCGGCTGGGACAGTGTCTCCAGACTCAAGGACCAACAGGTCTCCGGGCACTACTTCGCGAGCTGGTACGATCATTTCTTTTCCGTCACGCATCACACGAGCCTTGGGCGCAGCCAACTTTTTTAACGCTTCAAGCGCTTTCTCAGCGCGATACTCCTGAATGAAACCGGCAACAGCTACCAAGACGACTATTATCCCAATCGTGATAGCGTCTGTGAATGCGTCAAGAAAGCCCTCTGCCTCACCCCTCAATAAATCGTAGTATCCGATTGCGACCGAAAATATTGTGGCGACTATGAGCAGCATGATGAAAACATCTTTGAACTCATCGACGAACATCTGTAATGCGGTTTTTCTCTTCTTTTCCATCAACTCGTTGTATCCGTATTCACTTAATCGGCGTTTGACTTCTTCAGTGCTTAGACCGTTTGGGCTTGATTCCACAGCTTGAAAGACGGCTTCTTTTTCCATAGTGTGCCATACTGAACTCATCGAAAGGTCAACTGCCACCAATTTTTCACTAAATGTTCTGATTAGACCCTATGCTAAAGGGAAACATTCCTTAAATGGTTTTCTTTACTCTAACTTTGTGAACCCGCTTCCAACAGCTTCTTGAGTTCCTCGTATGCTCTCTTGACTTCGTCTACAGACCCCTCATCTTCCAGCGTGGAAACGTCTCCTATGGGCATGCCCATCGAAACCGCCTTCAACACTCGTCTCATTATCTTGCCGCTTCGAGTTTTCGGGAGGCTCTTCACAAAGTATATCTCGTCGGGTGTAGCGACAGGCCCAATGGTTTCACGAACGTGCTCCTTCAATTCCTTCTTCAATTCATCTGATGGCTTATAACCTTGCCTCAGTATCACGAAAATCACTACGCTTTCACCCTTGACTTCGTGAGGTTTTCCCACAGCAGCTGCCTCGCTCACGGCTGGGTGCTCAATTACTGCGCTTTCCACTTCCATTGTGCCTATTCTGTGACCAGCAATTTTCAGCACTTCGTCTGCTCTTCCCAACAGCCAGAAGTAGCCTTCTTCGTCTCTAATGGCGTAGTCTCCCGTAAGATAGACTCCTGGAAATCTCGACCAATAGACCTCTTTGTACCTCTTTGGATCTTTATAGAGGGTCATGAACATGCCTGGCCATGGCTTCTTTATTACAAGATAACCTTTGACGCCTGGAGGATCAGGTTTACCGTTTTCGTCGACAACTTCAGGTTGGATGCCGGGTAGTGGAAAGGTTGCAGAACCTGGCTTCAGTGGAACCAGCACAAGACCTGGGGCGGGTGAGATCATGAATCCCCCTGTTTCGGTTTGCCACCAAGTGTCCACTATGGGGCATCTTTCTTTACCTATGTTCTTGTAATACCACAGCCAAGCCTCCGGGTTTATCGGTTCGCCAACCGAACCAAGAATTTCTAAGCTAGAGAGGTTATGTTGCTTGGGCCAAGCTTCTCCATACTTCATAAGCATTCTTATGGCCGTGGGTGAGGTGTAGAAAATAGTTACGCCGTATTTCTCTACAATTTCCCACCATCTATCGGGTTTGGGATAGTCTGGTGCGCCTTCGTAAAGGACTATGGTGGCTGCGTGCCCCAGAGGTGCATAGACTATGGAGCTGTGTCCTGTTACCCAACCGATATCTGCTGTACACCAATACACGGATTCATCTCTTATATCGAATGCCCATTTGTAGGCGGAGTGGTTGAAGACCATGTAGCCGCCTGTGTTGTGCACTATGCCCTTTGGCTTGCCAGTTGTTCCCGACGTGTATAAAATGTAAAGAGGGTCGTTGGCTTCAACTGGAAGCGGTTCAACATACTCTCGACCATTCTTGAGCACCTCATGATACCAGAAGTCTCTTCCCTCTTTTATCGGAACGTCAATATTAGCCCTTTTCACAACAACCACGCTCTCTATTGACGGGCATTTCTCTAAGGCTGCGTCCACGGTTTTTTTTAAGGGTATGAGGTTGCCTCTTCGAAAACTTCCGTCCGCTGTCACTAGCACTCTAGCTTGGGTGTCGTCGATTCTGTCCGCGAGAGCTTGGGCGCTGAAGCCTGAGAACACAACTGTGTGGATTGCGCCTAATCGCGCCGTTGCAAGCATGGTTATTGGCAACTCGGGTATTAGGGGCAAATAAACTGCCACTCGTGATCCTTTCTCAATCCTAAGCTTCTGTAGCACAGAAGCGAAACGATTCACTTCAGAATAGAGTTGGGAATAACTCAAGGTCTTGGCATTGCCGAACTCGTCCTCCCAGTATATGGCAACTTTGCTTCTTCGCCAAGTTTTAACATGTCTATCCAAGCAAAGATATGAAGCGTTGAGCAGCCCACCTACAAACCAGCGTGCGAAGGGTGGATCCCACTCCAACACTCTGTCCCACATCCTAAACCATTCAAGTTTTCTCGCCTCGGTATCCCAGAATTTGTCAGGGTCTTTGATTGATTCCTCATAAATCTCCAAGTACTTTTTGGTGGTGGGGGAAAGCCTTTGTTCAAAAGGAAGAGCAGACCGTTCCAATGCGTTTCTCACCTTGGGGAAGTGGCTAATACTGCAATCCAATACAAATAAACCTTACGTGAATAAATGGAAAAAGAATTGAAACTGTCTTTAAATCCAACTTTCACCGATTTAGGTCTGGTTTCTTAGGTGGGGAGTATGCTTTTTGCGTAGGTTTCGTTCACCAATTGTGCAGTAGCTAAGTAGATTGCGCTGAACCCACAGATGATTCCTTCATAACCAGCAACTATCTTTAACATATTGCTGCCCGAAATGTCAGCAAGAGCCAACAGGAAGAAGAGTACGGTTAAGGTGACGAAGACAAACCGCAGGGCAACGTTGTGCTTAAACGTTGCTATCGTTAATAATGCCGTGAAAATGCCCCACATAGCTAGATAAGCTGCCATAACTTTGGGCGAAGGCGAGTCGACCCAACCCAAGGTTGAGAATAGCCTAATAGCCACCAAAGAAATCCAAAACAAACCAAAAGAACTGAAGGCTGTTGCACCAAACGTGTTGCCCTTCTTCATCTCCCACACTCCAGCCAAAATCTGTGCCGTACCGCCATAAAATATTCCCATTGAAAAAATCATTGCAGCACTCGAAACGTCCAACAATTCAGCGTTCACTAAGTTCAATAGAACAGTGGTCATTCCGAAGCCCATCAACCCTAGTGGGGCAGGATTCGCAGTTTTCTCGCTCATATTCTCGTTTTCCGCCTTATTTTTAGAGGCTCAATAAAAAAGGCGGTGTGTATTTAAGAGTTTTGAGAACAGTTTCTTTATATATAGGGATTAACGCTTCAAGAGGAAGGTGTTATGCCTGTAGGAGACCTCGAAGATGGAGTGGCTGGTAATTGCGCCGATCGCTGGCTTTGTCTCAATAGCATTTGCAATTTACTTGTATTCTTATGTGACAAAGCAGGACAGCGGAAATCCGAGAATGCAAGAGATTTCTATGGCCATCAAGGAAGGCGCCAACGCCTATCTGAAGAGGCAAAACAAGACACTCGCAGTTTTTGTGGTCGTTATAGCAATAGTTTTGGGGATTGCTTTTAGAGACTATAAAATGGCACTGGCTTATGTTATCGGTTCAATTTTCTCGGCTTTAGCTGGCTACTTGGGACTCAACGTGGCGGTGAAAGCGAACGTGCGAACCTCCAACGCGGCAGGAAAAGGTCTTAACAAGGCTTTTCCCGTGGCCTTCTACGGCGGGGCCGTTATGGGGCTATCTGTAGTGGGCTTAGCCCTTCTTGGAATAAGTGCTCTATACTACGTATTTCAAGACCCAGAAATCGTCCTCGGCTACAGCTTCGGCGCAAGTTCTCTGGCGTTGTTTGCAAAAGCCGGAGGGGGCATCTACACAAAGACTGCTGACATTGGTGCTGACCTAGTCGGAAAGGTGGAGCTCGGCATTCCTGAGGATGACCCTCGAAACCCAGCGGTGATAGCAGATAACGTAGGCGACAACGTCGGTGATGTGGCCGGCATGGGCGCCGACCTTTTTGACTCTTATGTTGCCAGCATAGTGGCTGCTATGATTATCGGTGTAACATTAACCAACGTGAACCCAATCTACGTGATTCTGCCGCTTCTTCTCGCCGCAGTTGGCATATTTGCGTCTGTGATTGGAATGATATTTGTCCCAATTGGTGTGAGAGGAGGCAATCCAGGCGCGGCTTTAAATCGAGGCACCTTCGCAACAACCATAGTATTTGCCGTATTCGCGTTCTTGATTGTCTATTACCTAGGGCTTGAAATTGGAATCTTCTACGCCTCTCTCGCCGGATTGATTGCAGGTGTAATCATTGGCATGACAAGCGATTTCTTCACGTCAATTGACAGAGCACCAGTCATGAAGACGGCTGAAGCCGCAAAAACTGGGGCAGCAATAAACATTTTGTCAGGCTTTTCTTACGGCGTGATCAGTATTGTGCCGCCTATAATAGGGATAAGTGTGGCAACCATAGCCGCCTGGTACTTGGCTGGGGTACATGGAACCCAGTTTTCCGTTTATGGAGTCGCTGTTTCGGCTGTTGGAATGCTGTCAATTGTTGGGATGATAATCTCCGCTGATGCTTACGGTCCAATCGTAGACAACGCCAAAGGCATCGCCGAACAAGCGGGCTCTGGAAAAGAAATGATAGAAGTGGCAGATAAGTTAGACGCGGCGGGGAACACCGCCAAAGCCATTACTAAAGGCTTCGCTATAGCCGCTGCTGCCTTAACGGTTTTGGCTCTTTTTGTTGCTTACGCCGAACTTGTCGACATCCCTAAAGTTGGAGGATTTTACGCAATAAACATCATTGACCCAAGAGTTATCGCCGGTATTTTCCTGGGCGCCATGATGCCGCCTTCTATATCTGCTATGCTGATTTTGGGTGTTGGAAGAAACGCGTTTCGGATGGTTGAAGAGGTCAGGAGGCAGTTTAGAGAGATCCCGGGTTTGATGGAGGGGAAGGTCAAACCAAACTATGCAAGATGTGTTGACATTGCGGCAAAGGGAGCACTGAAGGAACTTGTACTTCCAGGTGTTTTGTCAATCATTGCACCGATTGCCGTTGGATTTGTTTTGGGTAAAGAAGCATTAGGCGGTTTCTTGGCTGGCAGCATTGTCACTGGAATAATCTTTGCATTACTCATGGCAAATGCAGGTGGCACATGGGACAACGCTAAAAAATACATTGAGGCAGGCGGCTTTGGGGGCGAGGGCTCAGACGCGCACAAGGCAGCAGTTGTGGGCGACACCGTTGGCGATCCATTCAAGGATACAGCAGGGCCTTCATTAAACACCATGATAACGGTGATGTCGCTTGTCGCTTCAGTGTTCGGTCCCCTAATTGCTACCATCGCTCTTTTTTCATGACAACTACTCACACGCTTTGTCTCGCTACCTTTGTTCTAGAAATTCATCTAGTTTTGCCATCCGGTTTTCTAACTTGCTCAGGTGTTGGTCCATTTTTAGTATGTGAGCGTCCATTTTAGTTAGGTGTTGGTCTATTTTCTTCTCGTATGTTCTCATTTTGTAAATGTGATAGGCGAGTTCGACTAGTTCGATTGCCACAAGCACCAGAATCAGTTCTTCTAGAAGTTGGATCAAGTCCAAGACAATTTTCCTCAATCGTATAGAGGGTCAATTGTTTTTAAGCACTGCGTGATGTATTTTTGTGAAGAGGCATGCGAAGACTAGTTGAATCCGCGAAGAGAGCAAATGAGGCAAAACCTTCTGGGAAGGAGAACCTCTGGATACTGCAACTCCTTGACAACTCTGGTCTTGCAGCTGACTTGAATTACAGTGCAGATTGCCTGGTGGCTAAGGCTTCTGGTGTGGCTTGGGGAAAAGGCTTATGCGTGGCCTGCAAAGGCGGCAAGTTTTTGTGTGGAAAGACTCGTTGTCCATTGCTAGTTAGAGCCAACTTCTATCTCAAAACCATGCCACTTATCAAAGGCTTAGATATAGACGGTGCCTCTCCACCCAGCGTGTTCGTAGGCAGAATAGGTTATCCCTACGTTTATGCGGGTCCAATGGTTCCACCCGTGCACGAGGACACAAGTCTTTACGACTTACCCGAGTTATGGTTCGGCAAATCAATAGACGAAATCGTTGGTTTCCGGTCGTTGCTGATTCGGGGCAAATATCGGGTGCATGTGCGCCGATTTGAAGAGGCGGGTAAAATCATGGACAGGACACGAGAACTCGCTCTGTCTATTAATCCGGTAGATGTGGAGCTAGCTTTAACGAAGCCGCCCCGCCGTAATTTGATTTTAGACGACGAGGTTCAGCCGTTTGGTCCGTCTGCACCAATGCGAGATTTGCGGGTTGGCACGACGCGCTGGGACCATCAGATTGAGAAAGCATATTCCGACACCGACTTGAAGGCGACCGATGCAGTCCGCAGCCTATATGAAAAGGGGGTGCTGGTCACAAAGATTCAACGAGCGTTTAGCCTCGGCGCATTTGGGCTCGAGCAGAACCGACGCTTGGTGCCCACTCGCTGGAGCATAACAGCGGTTGATAGCATGCTTTCAAAAGATTTGATGGAAAAAATCAAGACTTTTCCAGAGATCAACGAGTACCGTGTCTATGAGTCGCTTTACTTGGACAACATTTTTGAAGTTTTGATGCTGCCGCAAGCTTGGAGCTACGAAGCCATGGAAGCTTGGTATCCAGGCACGATATGGAATCCGAATGGACGAATTATAGTCATGTATTCAGACCGAGAAGGTTATGATGGACGTACAAGATATGCAGACATCGGCGGATGCTACTATGCAGCAAGATTAGCAGTGTGCGAGCTACTGGCGAAAGAGAGACGTCAGGCGACCGTGATTGTTATGCGTGAGGCACGTCCAGGCTACATCATGCCGGTTGGAGTTTGGCAAGTGCGTGAAAACGTTAGAAACGCTATGAGGCAAACACCGTTAAAGTTTAACACGTTGGATGAAGTTCTAGCCCATATTGCCGGGCGATTCCAAATGCCATTACAAAGATGGATACAGAACAGCAAACTACTACAGGACGCGCTTTTTCAGAAAAGGCTAACACAATACTTTGGAAAGAGTGAATAACTAGTTTATGGAGTTGCCACAACGGGTAGAGCCCAGTATACATATTCAACGTGGAAGAAGTCAACGACAAGAGCTTCTACACCAAACTCAAACAGAACAAAAATAGCATAACCGTCTGATGAGTAAAGCATCGTAGTAATCTGTGGGTTGGGGTTTTACGCCAAATAGTTCTACAGAGGCTGATTATTTGAGCACTTCACATGTTCTTTCGCTTTTGATTCTATGAAATGGCGATTGTATATTATTGTGTAGTCAACACCAGCTGAATAGTGGATATTAAGTGAGGTAAATCCTTGTCTGGAACAACCCCTTCAAACTTGCTCATTGATTTCTTCACCATGTCGCGGGCATTATTTCAATAAGTGTATACAGTCTTGCACTTGCGAATCTTTGAGTGGGATTAACTAGCTGGGGCACACTACTCCTTAGGTTGAGGGTCTCTCACGCTCAAGAACACTCATCGTTGCTTCTCCTCGAAAAACTCTACCAACCGCGTAGTTTCAGGCTTGCTCAAGACTTCAGCGCATTTCCTTGGGTCCAAAGCCCTGAAATCCAAACCCAGGGTTTCTAAAAGTCTTTGGACGCCCCTGGCCAAGTTTGGTGCCGCCAAGACACCTCTCACTTCCCGATTCACCAAGCCCCTAATTGCATCAACGTACTTGGCGAGTTGCAAAGCCGCCTCTCTGCTCGCGGTCTTCCTCTTAATCTCAACAACCACAAATCTGCCAGCTCTATCAACGCCGTAAACATCAACAAACCCAGGCTCAACCTTCTTCTCATACGAAATGGGCTTGAACCCATCCTCAACCAAAGAAGGTTCCATCAATATCGCCTTCTGCATGTCCTCTTCACTGGCGTGTAACGCAAACTCGCCCTTATCAACCAAGCTCAAAACAGAGAGCAGATAGACGCTGTCAAAGGATATCCGAACCGACTCGGACGGTTTTCGTCTCACAGCTCGAATCTGCAACATCCTCCCAGACACGTTAGCTTGAAAAACACATCCAGGCGGCTGCCAATTAACTGGCTCATAACCAACTGGTCTGTGAACCAAGACTGAACCATCTTCTTTGAAGATTACAATGCGTTCGCCAGGCTCTAATTTAGAACTGGCTCGTCCCCGGTAGTCAACCCAACAGTTACCAACCATCAGAAGCGTCTTCCGCTTAGAGAGCGCATCCCTAACCAGTGAAACTGCTCTCTCAACTGATGGATTCTGGACGACTAAGAGAGGCTCTCGACACGACATGCCGTGTTTTCGCCAACACGTTTAGAAGACGTCGACTCCAAATAAGATTTCTGAAGGACCTATGGCAGAGTGGAGTAAGAAACGCGGAACAATGCGGCATTACGATCAATCAGCCAAGGTTTATGATGCCCAATACCACGAAGAGCAGGAAGCAAAAATAAAGGCTGCATTAACCGGCTTCGCTCTTGAAAAAGAAAACATAATATTAGACGCGGGCTGCGGAACGGGCTTGCTCTTTCACTATATCGTAGAAAGGGGCAGACTTGTTGTAGGCATAGACATTTCCTCATCTATGCTCAAGGAGGCAAAGAAACGATTGAACGAATACTCAAACACAGCCATAATTAGAGCTGACACGGATTACACACCCTTTCCAAACAAAACCTTTGACACAGTCTTCGCCATAACCCTGCTCCAAAACACACCGCAGCCCCATCTAACTCTCAACGAAATGAAAAGGGTAACCAAACAAAACGCCACAATAGTTGCCACAGGCTTAAAGAAAACCTTCTCACGAAAAGAATTCACACGACTGCTAAGAGAGGCGGGACTAGAGATAAAAGTTTTGAAACTTGATGCAAACCTCAAGGAATACGTCGCGATATGCAGGAAAGATTCTCAAAGAAAACCTTAAAAGAACCCAGACGGCTCTGTAATAGCCCAGAGGAATAATACAATGCCGACTCACGGAAGCCTTTCGAAGGCTGGAAAAGTCAGAGGTCAGACTCCAAAAATTGCGCCAACAGAAAAGAAAGGGCGAATGCCGAGAATGCGGAGTCGACGCAACTACGAGAAGAGAATTGTTCTACAACGCAAGTCTGGACAAAACTGGATCTAGAACCCATTTTTCAAACGCCTCTAGTCTCAGTCTTTGTGTGCTTTCGAATAACTGTGGAGTGAAGAGACCGTTTTGACCAGAACCGAGTCGACACCAAACGCTGCTATGCGTTTGCGCATTTGCGCCGGCGACTCAAGGTTCTGAGGTCTCATCCTCCACAGTAGGCGAGGCCAGAAAAACTTTGATCTATATTAAAGTTAAGTAAAGAAGGACAAAAGATATGTGGTACACCTACACCTTCCACTGCTCGTTAATTTACGCTCCAAAACCATTTGAAAAAGAAGATTTTTCTTACCAATTGCCACGCCTGTTTCACAAGAAGAATTATAAAATCTATGTATAGATGCTCTTTTAGGAGTTGTTATCTACGTGTGGGCAGAAACGGCGTTAAAAAATGGGGACATAATAACAATGAACCCTTCTAAACCGGAGGCGCAAGCAGTAGCCATTCTAAGCTCTAGAATAGTCGAAGTCGGCACCAACAATGAAATCCAGTACTGGATTGGAAACAGCACGAAAATAATTGACTTGCAAGGAAAAACTGTTGTCCCAGGATTCATCGATACACATGCACACATGGCTGACTTCGGGCGTTCGTTGACTTGGATTAATCTGAGAGGCGTAAAATCCATAAAGGAAATGCAGAGACAACTGCAAGAGCGAGTGCGAGAAACCCCGAAAGGAAAATGGATTCTGGGGCGAGGATGGGAGCAAGACCGCTTCAGAGAAAAGCGATATCCAACGAGATGGGACTTGGACTTAGTTGCACCCCTCAACCCAGTAGTCTTCAATCGCGTTTGCGGTCACATCTGCGTCGCAAACAGCAAGGCTCTGGAACTCGCAAACGTAACCAAAGAAACGCTCCCCCCGACTAGTACACAAATAGACAGAGATTCAAAGACTGGCGAGCCCACGGGTATCCTAAGAGAAGCCGCCAAAGACCTTGTCTGGAATATTCTGCCAGAGCTAAGCGAAGAAGAACTCACCAAAGCATGCACTTTGGCGTGTGAAAAGGCTGTAGAAGCCGGGTTAACAACAGTCCACTGGTTCGTATCCAAGCCAGTCGAAATTCGTATTCTTCAGAGACTGCGAGAGCAAGGCAAACTGCCACTGCGAGTCTACACAGTAGTCCCAATAGAGTTTCTGAGTTGCCTAGCAGACTCTGGCCTGAGCACTGGGTTTGGCGACCACACACTCCAACTTGGGGGCGTCAAGATTTTAGCAGACGGTTCACTCGGAGCCCGAACTGCAGCCCTCAACAAGCCGTACGACGATGAACCCTTGACGAAGGGAATACTGCGTTGTAGCCGAAAAGAACTAGAAGAAATGATAGTGAAGGCTCAGAACGCTGGCTTCCAAACATGTGTTCACGCTATTGGCGACCGAGCGATAGGCGTAACGCTAAAAGCCTTCGAAAAAGCTTTGAA
>Ga0315310_10000721_pt1 | contig 21134 bp, 21 predicted proteins | sample TDP5_MG_FD_203630 | JGI IMG/M metagenome (GOLD analysis project Ga0315310, IMG submission 203630) | Freshwater sediment microbial communities from Lake Towuti, South Sulawesi, Indonesia - TDP5 | ecosystem: Environmental > Aquatic > Freshwater > Lake > Sediment | place: Indonesia: South Sulawesi...
TTTTATTTTTGACCGTCGAAGACTCGATGTTTCATACACTAGGCTGGCAGGCATCATTAAGGAACTGCGTAACTTTCTCACAACAAAATATGCCAAGGCAAAGACAGTTGAAGACGCTCATTCCATAATCGATAGACTTGTTAGCACACTCAGCCGAGTTGAGGAGAACAAGCAGAACCTAAAGTTGAGTGAAGAACAGAGAAGCACACTCGAGAAACAAATCACAAACACCAAACATGAAATCGAACAAGTTGAAACCAGAGGAGAACTGAAGGAACTTGTCTGGCTCAACCAAAGAATGCAAGAGCTTGGAGAAAACGTCAAGCACAACCTTCGCTATCTGCAGAAACCCTTCTATAAGCTACAAAGCCTGACAAGAACTGGAGAAATCGCAGTGCCCGTTGACGAAATGAACAAGTTAGGGGACTACCTTAGCAACCCCTTCCTTGCTTTGGCAACTGAAGACGACGGTTATTCAACTCTGAAAAACATCCTGAAGAAGCTGGATTCCGCGATAACTCAAAACCAACTCAAGCTTAAGAGCACGCGACTCAGAAAGGCACAGGACCAGATCAATTCTATACTTAGCAAGGATTCGCTTCGCCATCTGCAGAAAGAGTCACAAGAGGCTTTGACCAGAAGAAACCAGCTGCTGAATTCAGAAGACACAAGGAACCTGCAGAATCATCTGACTCAACTGCAAAACCAACTTATGGATCTGCAGAAAGAAGAAGAGCTGGTGAGTTCTCGAAACAAGGCGCTAAGAGACGAACAAGCCAAGCTGCAGGAAAGAACTGAACACCTGAAAAGGGAATTGGAAAAGAACATAGTTCAGTTGACGAACAAAAACGTGCAAATAACATTAACTCAGTAACCTATCAACCAGCTTTTCTCTTCCTTTTCGAGAGTTTACGCAGCAGGTCTAAGGCAGCCTTCTCTTCGTCAACCGACCTGGTTTGAATAGCTCCTGCTTTCTCTGCATTGTCAAATACCTCTTCACCTTTTTTTGTCCGAATCACCGTGAACGTCCAACCACTCAGTCCCAAGCCCCCGGCAGATATGTCAGCGAGTTCAGCTGAAAAGTCGGTACAGGGCAAGCAACCCCTTCTAGTGTATTGTTTCGCTTCTTGCAGCGGTATCGTCTTAGTTTCACCGGATTTCGTTGTCACGAGAACTTTTCCTTTGATGTTCATTTTTTCAACGTCGTTTGGGTTGATTCCCAAAATGCCTTCAATGTGCTTTTTAACAAGTCCTTCATACGTGAAGCTTTCAGTGCACATCAGACCGACGGTAAACCTGATAATGCTTGAATACTTCTTCAGCGGAAACGCCTCGATCTTGCGAATTGATTGAATCTGACACGGCGTGCCCACAAAAGCAAGATTTCTTCTCTTCTGCTTAACCGCCTCCTGTAACGCAAGAAGATTAGGTGAATATGTGTATTTCGTACCTGCACACTGCAAAAGCTCCCCGGGGGTTAACACCAGCCTTGGCACCGGGAACAAGGGTTTTTCGGGGTCAGTGGCTGAAACAATAGCTGAGTCAATTACTCCAGAGTCTAGGGCAAAAGTGAGAAGAGCAGTTACCACGCCGCCATCCTGGCAGACTTTGAGTATGTTTTCATCTTTTGCTCGTGCAATCATCAAACGTTTGTAGACCCCGAACTCCTCATCGGGCCTGCGCTCTCTCTCAAACGTGAGCTTTTCCAACGTGGCTTGGCTGAGCTCAAGTCGGGGGCACACCTCGGGACAAATGCCGCAGATTTCGCATTTCTTGACAAGGTTTGGCTTATCGTCAAAATACTCCAAGCAAGTGAAAGGACAGACGAGGACGCAAGCGGCGCAACCCGAGCAGATGTCCTTGAGAACCACATTTTCGAGAAGGCTTTCCTCAAAACTTAGTTTTGGACTAGTCACGATCTTTTGACCCTCTTCATATTGTTCGCAAAGCAGATTTCAGCTTGGCGTCTTTGGTTTGACATAACCGTTTCATGACTCGCAGGACGTTTAAGGTTATCCACTTGCTTGGTTTGCCCACGGTTTCAATGTTTGTTTGCATTCTTCCAGTGGGTGCGCCTTCTAGAAGCCATGTGCCATCCGGGCGACGCTTTTCAATGAGGACCTCTACAGCGTCGATCAAGCGTTCATCATCGATGTAGCCAAGTTTTGTCAGAACTGATAGTCCTCTTAGAACATTGTAGCCATAGAACCATGGAAAAGTGAACTTCAACCATTGCTGATTGATAACCTTGTAGCCATGATGATCCGCCTTGTAGAGACGGTGCATCAAAATGAATTCGACTGCTCTCTCAATTGCGCGTTTCATTTGGACTGAGCGTTGTGCTTCTGGAACTTCGGAAAACGCTTCAAGTGGACAAATTGTGCCATAGAAACAGCTATGTGTATCTTTTACGTGGGCTTTCCAGTAGGGACACAGCCATCCGCCATCAGTGTTCTGAATTTTAACGAGCCAATTCAACGCGTTGGTCATTCGCGAATCTCCATTGTAGCCCATTCTGAGCAACGCCGCGCAGACATTGCCAGTTAGACAAGAATACTGGTGTTCCCTGACACGGGATTCCACCCATGCTTGTGGCTCCAGCTGCAGCTTCTCCTTCAGAGCTGTTCTACTTCGCATCCACTCATACTCTTCCAAGGCATGTCTCCTAGTGTAGGATGAGAATCCGCCCTCACGCAGTTGCAGGTTCAGAATGAATTCGCAGGCTCTTCTCACTCTTTCATCGCTTTTGTCGATTCCAAGCTGTCCCAAGATCATAACCTGCCAATAGCTTGACCTGTACTTTGGAAGATATGGGCTGTGAGCGTTTTCCCAATGGCCTTCTGGCTTCTGTTTCGAGAACAATTTCCCTATAACCGTTGAAAAACGAGTTGCAGCCCGCGCCTTTCTAAGCTCTGAGTCTGTTTTCTTCCTATCAAGCAGGTCCTTCAAAGTGAAATAGCGAACTGAAGGATTTTCTCTTTCAAGCAACCATTCAACTGGACTCTCTGAAAGAAGGTGTTGCCAGTCAGCCATTGAAGAGCCGCCATGGAAATCGATATTGAAGCATTAGATACCCTAGCTGGATTATAAAAACCTATATGAACCATTCGAGCCGCACTATTCTAAGCTATGCTGCAACGCCAAAACAAGACGCATGTACTGTACCAAGAAAAAAAAAGAAATTCAACTAACCAATGATCAGGAATAGCTTATGACCGCCCATTTTATCGAACCGCCTCAGCTCGCTGACAAGGCTAAGTCAGTTAGTCTCCACGAATTCATTGAATTGATCGACACCGTAGCTGAAATGCTACGCAGAGAAAGCGGAACCATTGGCAATATGAGGATAACCGGCAGGTTGATAGAGGCAAGACCCGAAGGACAGGCGACAATTGTTGGCGACATTCACGGAGACCTAGATAGCCTCACACGAATTTTGAGAAAGACAGCCTTCGCAGAGAAGGCTGAACACAGGGAAGAATTCTTACTGATTTTTCTCGGAGACTACGGAGACAGGGGCATCTACTCGCCAGAAGTCTACTACGTTGTACTCAAGCTGAAGCAGATTTTCCCCGAAAACGTGATTCTGATGCGTGGCAATCATGAAGGCCCAGACGATCTGCTAGCTTCCCCACACGACCTACCCCTCCACCTGCATTTACGGTTTGGCGAGGAATCGTCAAATGCCTATGGAAAGCTGAGAGACCTGTTCAATCACTTGTACAATGGAGTCATTGTTAGGGACAGCTACATAATGTTGCATGGAGGTGTCCCGAGCGAAGCGAAGTCATTAGACGACGTAGCCTATGCTCATTTAAAGCATCCTAAGGAAAGCCATCTAGAAGAGATTCTTTGGAGCGATCCAGAAGAAGGCATCAGCGGCACCTACTCGTCTCCAAGAGGTGCTGGAAGACTTTTCGGTCAAGATGTAACCATCAAGTTTCTGAGAATGCTTAACGTCAGCGTCTTGATAAGAGGACACGAACCAGCTGACGAAGGCTACAGGATTAATCATTCTGGACAGGTTTTGACGCTGTTTTCAAGGAAAGGCGAACCGTACTTCAATAGGCAAGCTGCGTATCTCGTTATGGATCTGTCTAGCCCCGTAAGCGATGCATTTCAACTGAAGCGGTTCATTCGACCTCTCTGAGCGCGGAGACCGCTGAAGCTCCTCAACCTAGCAACGAAACAAACCCTTAAGGCAAACGGCAACATAATTTCCCGCAGATAGGCCGTCAAGGTGGAATAATCATTGAAAATCGGCGTGATTACGAGAAATCAAGACGCTTGGTGCTCCACTCAACTCCGCGCAGCGTTAGAAAACCAAGGCGCGACGCCGGTTCTTTTTGGTTTTAACCAGGTCGCGGCTCGAGTCGCTTTGAAGCCTGAAGCCTCATTGGACGGGAACAACGTGCTCAAAGAGTTGAGCGGAATAATTGTGCGTCCGATCGGGCGAGGCTCGTTGGAGGAAATCGTATTCAGAATGAACCTGCTCCACAGGCTCCAGCGCCAGGGCATGTTGATTGTTAATCCCCCACTCGCCATTGAGCATTCCGTTGACAAGTATCACACGCTAGCTCTTCTTGAAGAGCAGGGCTTGCCAGTTCCCCCGACAATTGTCACCGAAAGCGCCGAGGAAGCTTTGAAGGCTTTTGATGATTTGGGCGGCGACGTGGTCATAAAGCCCTTATTTGGGTCACGTGGAATCGGTTCAACAAGGGTCTCTGATCGCGATGTTGCAGAAAGATTGTTCAGAGCTATAGTATTTTACCACGGCGTCCTATATCTTCAGAAATTCATTCCACACGGAACTTCAGACATTCGTGCACTTGTTGTGGGCGATCGTGTTGCAGCAGCCATGCGTAGAGTGTCCTCAGGATGGAAGACTAATGTAAGCTTGGGAGCCACGCCAGTTGCCCTCAATCTTGGTCAAGAGCTGGAGGCACTGGCGGTTCAAACAGCCCATGTGATAGGCTGCAAAGTGGCGGGTGTTGACATCTTAGAAAGCGAAAAAGGCCCAGTTGTCATTGAACTTAATAGTCAACCTGGCTGGAGAGGCTTGCAGTCTGTGGCTGGTGTTAACATTGCTGAGGAAATTGCGAGATTCGTTGTTTCTGAAATTAAAACCTAACGGTGAGGTTAAATGGTTGAAGTTGAGGTTTCCCGCATAGATGTTGCCTCTCACAAACTACAACGCAGAATGGATCAAGTTGCAGAAGAGAAGCCTCTGCACATTTTTCTGAACCAGATCCACTATGTGACGATTCTGTGCTCTCCAACTCTGTTGAAGGAACTTACTCTGGGCTATCTGCTTTCCGAGGGAGTCCTGAAATCTGCTGACGAAATCAGCGATATCAGCCTTGGGAGAGGCGGCAAGTGCCAAGTTCACCTGAAGCCCGGGGTGGATGCGGAAAAACGCGTTGCGGTTTCACAGCCTTTCACAAGGTTAGTCCTGACTGCTTGTGGCTCACCAGATTATTGGCCGCTCTCAAAACTGATAGATAGGCTTGACCTTCGCAAGATACCTTTAGGCTTCAAAGTAAAGGCTGAAATTGTTTCGGAGTCGGTCAGACGTTTGAACACCTTGGCTGAGACGTTTCGCAAGACTGGCGGTGTGCACGTTGCTGCTTTATACTCTGCTGATGGAGAATTGATCATCTATGCTGAGGATGTCGGTCGTCACAACGCTGTGGACAAAGTGATAGGCGCTTGCGCTAAGAGCAAGCTTGACTTCTCCAATTGCTTCTTGGCTTCTAGTGGTCGTCTCACTGGTGACATAGTGTTGAAAGCAGCTCGCATGCAGATTCCTGTTATCGTTTCTTTGGCTGCAGCTGTGGATTCTGGAGTTGAGGTGGCGAAGAGAACGGGCTTGACATTGATAGGTTTTGTCCGAGGCTCTCGAATGAATGTCTTTACCTTTCCCCAACGGGTAACATACAAGAAATGATGATGATTGAGGCGTTCTTTTTTTGGGCAGAGCTATGATTGTACTCGCCGGAGGGTTGTCGAGACGGTTCGGCGAAGACAAGTGTGTTAAATCCTTGGCAGGCAAGCCGCTTGTTATCCATGTTCTCAACCGACTCTCCAATGTTGTTGATGAGAAGGTGATCGTGGTCAGTTCAGAAGCCCAAAGAAGTGCACTTTCTCGTTTAGCAGAATTGGATGCAACTCTTGTGATAGACAAATTCGAAGGACGCAGCCCGTTGGTTGGCGCATTGACAGGTTTTGAAACGGTTCGGGCTAGACATGCCTTGCTCCTTCCATGTGACGCAGCGTTTGTTTCCGCTGAGATTGCGACGTTGCTTCTTGATCTTTGTGCTGACAGAAGCGCTGTTATTCCACGCTGGCCCAACGGTTACATTGAGCCTCTCCAAGCAGCATACGATGTTGTGCTTACGGCTGAGGCTGCTAGGCGAGCGCTAAATGAGGGAAAACGTGACATGCTTGCTATGGTGGGCCACCTGAGCGGAACAAGGTATATTTCAACGTTGGTACTTCAGCAGTTTGATGAGAAACTTACGACATTCTTCAACCTAAACACGGTTGCTGATTGGAAAAAGGCCGAATCTATGATGAAAAAGACCACAGGCAAACATGAATTCTAAACCTACGTTGCCTAATTTATTCAGTAAATGTCTGATAGCATCCAAAAGGATTGAGCAAAGCGTTCTGTGAGCGTTTTTTAAATACGGCGAATACAACATGGATGCGTGTCTCTGAGGTTCATGCATGAGCATAGTCCAAGTTGTTGGAATCAAGTGGCTACCAATGATTAAGGCAGGGGATGACCTAGGTGCGCTCATTTGCAGGGCGGCTGAGAAGCAGAAGACTTCGATTAAGGATGGAGATGTCATTGTTGTTACTCATGTTGTTGTGTCAAAGGCTGAGGGAAATGTGGTCAACCTTGACGATGTTGTGGCTTCTGAATTCGCTAAGAATGTTGCTAAACGGGTGAGAAAGGATCCTGCGCTGGTGGAAGTCATTTTGCGAGAGTCGAGGAGTATAAGACGCATGGGCGATGGACACTTGATCACCGAGACCAAACATGGTTTCGTGTGTGCTAACGCTGGTGTTGATCAGTCTAATGTTGCTGGCGGCCGAGTTGTAGCCCCGTTACCCAAGAATCCAGATCGATCGGCACGCCTAATTCGAGGACGAATCAAGGAGCTAACGGGGAAAGAGGTCGCAGTCATAATCTCTGACACGCACGGTCGACCTTTCAGAATGGGTGAAATCAACATAGCCATAGGCGTCGCAGGCATGATTCCGATTAGGGATAGAAGAGGAGAAACCGACCTTTTCGGCTACGTTCTCAGAGTCAAGCAAACCGCAATTGCTGACGAGTTGGCTTCATCTGCTGAGCTCGTCATCGGCCAGGCAAAAGAGGGGATGCCTGTGGCTATAGTTCGAGGCTACTCGTATCCAAGGTCTGAGAAAGGAAGAGCCAGAATGCTGATAAGGAGCAGAAAAGAAGACCTGTTTGCATAATCATGTCTCTAGGCTTTCCTTTATTCTCTGCGCCAAGTGTTTGCCGAGGTCCGTTGCCTTTTGCAGGTCTTCATTTCTTGGCGGTCCACGCACTTCTAAGGTTTCCAACATCTCGAAGCCTGATTGTTGCAGGCGTTCAGTCATCATTTTCACTGCTCCCTTTCCCCAGGCGTAGGAACCGAACAAAGCTACCAATTTTGCTCTAGGTTTTATTGCTCCAACTATCTCGGTTATGAGTATGGCGAGTGGGTGAGCCCCGTTAAGAACAGTTGGCGCTCCCAGCACAATCGCGCTCGCGTCAACTAGATCTCTCATAATGTGCGACACATCGGCGACCAACAAGTTATATGGGACAACCGCCACTCCTTCGGCTGCAATCGACTCCACGATGCTCTTCTGCAACGCTTCTGTAGAATCCCACATGGTGACATAGGCCACTACGGCTTTACTCTTAAGCGGTCCTCGAGCCCACTGTTCATACGCATCTAAGATACGTCGCGGGTTTCTGTAAATCGGACCGTGGCTTGGAGCAATCATCTTCAAGTCCAAAGTCTTGACCTTGTCAAGTGCTCTTTGTATGGGAGTGGGAAAGGGCATCATGATTTCTGCATAGTACCTTTTGGCTTCGGGCAACAGAACATCGCCAACCTCGTCGTCGAACAGCTTGCTTTTTGCCAAGTGAGAACCAAAGAAATCGCACGGGAAGAGAATTCTGTCTTGAACCACATAGGTAAACATGGTCTCCGGCCAGTGGAGCCACGCTGCCTCAATGAATCTCAGCGTCTTGCCGCCTAACTCGATCTCGTCGCCATCCTTAACAGCTAGAGTTTTTTCCACAGGGACATTGTAGAAGACTTTGGCCATGTCGACGCCCGTCTTGGTTACCACAAGCTTGGCATCTTTGGCGATGTTCATGGTTTCTGGTATAGAGCCTGCATGGTCAGGCTCGGCGTGGTTCATGACTAGGTAGTCGATTGTCGTAGGGTCGATCACATCTCGAATTTTGCGCAGCATCTGATCTGTGAAGTTTTTTTGGACCGTGTCTATCAGCGCTGTCTTCTCTTTTCCGACGACTAGGTAGGCATTGTATGACGTTCCTAGCGGCAGTGGGATTAATGCGTCGAATATCCTTCGGTTCCAATCTTCAACGCCGACCCAGTGAACGCCTGGCGCTATTTCGCTGTCGGTTTTAGCGGTGTTCATGTTCCGTTTCGCCCACGGTTATATTTAATTCCTTTTCAAGTTCACTAATCACGTGCAGATAGTACTTGTGCTTTCCTTCACCGATTATCTCTTTCTCGATCTTTTCAAACTTCTCCGAGAGCTCTTGATTATCAGAGGAGGATAAGACTCTGTCGCCCATGGGGTACAAGATGTTGTCCTCCTTGTAGATGTGCTGCTCCAAAAGCTTCGAGTATCCTCGAGCATTCTCTACAATGGCGTTCTTTGCGTCTTTGTCGCGAAGTTCACACTTTTTCACTGCGTCAGACAAGCCTTTCACGTAGCGTCGTCCCTGCTCATGTTCCATTAGCATGACAGCGATTGGACCACCTGCAGGGATGCCTCTTTGACTTAAAAGTGGAAACAACGTGTCCTGTTCCTTTCCATGGTGACAACGATCTGCGAAAGTCTGAATGAAGTCCACTGCCTTCTTGAAAACGTCTAGAGAAACGTCCTCACCGCCATCAAGTCTATCAGATGCCACGGTCAAGATCCTGATCATTCGCAGGATGACCTGGTGTTCCTCTCTGAGATTGTCTGTCGCTGACATGATTATTATCACCTTTTTAATAGAAATTCTAGAAGCGTATTATTTCCTATTTGCTTTAAAATACCCTTCGGTTTCAGAGAGTAATTTTTCGAGATCCGCCTTTGTGTGTGCAGCGCATAGTGCTCCAGTTTTTGTGGGAGGTTGATATATTCCGTTCTCGATCAGGTGCATGTGGTATTTGGTCAACTGTTCTCGATCTGCTCTCGCTATATCATTTGAGTCTTTGACATGTTCCTTCGTGAAGTGAGTGTTCCATAATGAACCTACACCGGTTACTTGAACATCTCGGTCCGCTCGCTCGAAAATGTCATTCAGTTGCTGTCGCAAATTGTCGCCTGTACTATTCAGCTCATTGATGATTTCTCCATCAGCCAATTGTTTCAGCGTGGTCAGGCCGGCTGTCATCGTTATGGGGTTGGCGCAGAAGGTGCCACCGTGAAATGAAAACTTTGGACGTTGGTAAAGCGTGGGGTCCATGTGTTCCATTGTTTCCCTTGAAGCCACGATAGCGCCGATTGGAAAGCCCCCGCCCAGTATCTTGCCTAAAACCGTGATGTCTGGCTTGATGCCGAAGAGTTGTTGGGCCCCACCCGGCGCCAACCTGAAGCCTGTAATGACCTCATCAAACACTAATAGAGTATCGTTCTCAGTGCAGAGTTCTCTCAGTTCTTTCAAAAAGCCTTTTTCAGCAGGGATGCATCCTCCTGAGCCAAGCACGGGTTCAATAAACACCGCGGCTAACTTCTCTTTCTTCAAGGCTTTTCTAACAGGTTCAATCTTGTTGTATGGTAGTACCGTTGTGTCTTGAAGAGTGCCTTGTGTTAAACCATTGGACTCGGGCATGTTGAATGGTTGTTTTACTGCGATGTGCAGTGCATCGTAGCCGCCGTGCCATCCTCCTTCAAACTTGCCAATTCGATTTCGCTGAGTTATGGTTCTGGCTAGCCTTGTGGCGTACATCATTGCTTCGGTGCCTGAGTTAGTGAATCGAACCATATCAGCGCTTGGCACCATCTTCACAACCTGTTCAGCTAGGACAACTTCCAACTCATGAGCCGTGCCATAATGCGTTCCGCTATCCAATTGACGTTCAACTATTCGCATCACTTTAGGCGGGCTGTGTCCTAAAATGAGCGCATAGTGGCCAATCCAAAAGTCGACGTATTCATTTCCATCCAAGTCAAACAGTTTGCTGCCCTTTGCCCTTGACGTATAGAAAGGATAAGGTTCCATGAAACGCACAAAATAGGAGACACCAGCCGGCAGAACGCGCTTAGCACGCTCATATAGCTTCTTGGACTTTACTGTCATAGACAGATAACGCTCGCTCAATCGGATCACTCCCTAGTCATCTAAGCTTTAGACGGAGCGATTTTAAAGCCTAACGCACGAAGTTCTCCTGGAAAAGTAAGACCGGGAGCAGCAACCTATCGTGGTATATCTTGTTTGTTAACCTTCTGCAATCTCCATTTGCCGATTATGTCCTTCCTGTACGTGTGCAACATACCGCAGCGAGTGCACTTCATGACCTTGGAGCTCTTCCTAAAGTCAAGCTCATACAGCTCAAGTGGCGAACCGCAGCTTCTACACTTCCCGTGTTGCGACTTAGGAGGACCCATGATGGAATCGTAAAGTGACTTGCCAGTCTCGCTCACATGCCTCACCCGAGGAACGGAATCGGCTTCATTTCTTCTCTGCGATTAGTGAGTTTAAGCATTTATGATATTTTCACATATCCTCACATAATATTAAAGAACAGTTCGGCATTTTCATTTTGTCACGTACCTCAACCTTCAAAGCTGGACGAAGCATCGATTTGCGGTTTTTATGTAAAACTGTGCAGCCCTGCATAGGTTAAAATACTGTCCCTACTAGAAGAACAGCGGTTTCAAAATGGTTGTTGAGACGCAACTTCTTAACGCACTGCTCAAGCTTACTCAAAAGGGTCCAGTCAGCAAGCAATACCTGTCAAAGGTTACCAGGGTCTCAACAGCAATCATTGATAAGGTGTTGTTGAAGCTATCTGAGGCTGACCTAATCTGCGAATACCAGGGCTTGATTGAAGCCTCGCGGACACAACGCGTTAAAATCGCTGTGGCCACCCTTAGCTCTGGTGCAGATTTCGAACGGATCTGTGCTTTTCTCTCGTGGCACGAATTTGAGGGCATTGTGGCTCAAGCGTTTGAAGCAAACGACTACACAGTACTACGCAACTTCCGTTTCAAACAGGACTCGAGAAGACTGGAGATTGACGTTCTCGGCGTCAAGAAACCCTTAATCGTTTGCATAGACTGCAAGCAGTGGAAACGAGGCTGGAAAAGAGCGGCAATCGCAAAAGCTGTTGAGGCCCAAGCGCATAGAGCACAAGCATTGGCCAAGGCTTTAGCAGCATATCGTCAAAAGATGGGATTGGAACAGTGGGGAACCGCTAGGCTGATCCCTGTAGTTATGTCGCTCACGCCTGGACCCTTTAAGTTCTATGATGATGTGCCAATCGTGCCAGTACTACAAGTTCAGGATTTTATAAATGAACTACCTGCCCAAGCCCATTTGTTGAAGAGTTTTAGGCAAAATAGCATTCTAGATAGAGGAAATTTGCTGGAATTCACTCAATGATAGCCAGGAACAAGGAAACAGGGGAGAAAATTGGCACATATCTTTCAAAAACTCAAAGATCATTGAAATTTTACTCCATTGATTTTGCATCTCAACTTTAAATTCTTTCGCTGATCTTTTTAGTGCTGGCTATTGTTAGGATTTTGATGGGTTTTTTGGCCAGTGCGATCATCCTAGAAGCCTCTAGGTCAAACTTCTCATTATCGTATCCCCCATACACTTCTCTAATGGCCAACCCAGCTTTGCTGAGTAGTAGGTGTAATTGGTTAAGCGTGTATAGACGCACCTCATGCACAATTGACCTTGTTTCGCCTGTGCCTTTTCGGATGATTGTCCAGTGACTTATCAGCTTGGAGTTTTCCATGTCAAGTAAGCGCTTTTCAAGAAGGTAATATGGTTCGAACTCCGCCCAGTCTCTTTCTCGAAAACCTCTTACAATGTGATCTCGGCTGGCGAGGTCTAGCAGAAACTTCCCGTTGTTTTTGAGCGTTCGGTTGATCTCTAACAAACATTTCAAGTCCTCAGTTTCTGAGGGTAGGTAGCCAAAGCTTGTGAACATGTTGATGATTGCAGCGAAGACCCTATCTCTAAATGGGAAGTAGCGCATGTCCGCTCTCACAAGAGGAAACTTTACCTTAGCCTCGTCCACTCTCATCTTGGCAATGGAGAGCAGCTTTTTTGACAGATCCATTCCAACAACCTTCCAGCCTCTTCTGCACAGACCTATCGAGTGGCGCCCTGTACCGCAACAGAGATCCAAAACAAGCCCTCTTTGTGACAGAATGGCCCCGATGAAGTCAGTTTCTCTTTCTGTGTCCCTCATGTTGACTATTGCTTCCCAGTCTTTACCCATGTCGTCAAAAATGTTCACGTACCATTGGTTCTTCTCATACTTTCTTCGGCTCGACAACTCTAGATCACACATCTTTCAAAAGTGGTGCGAGTATATGTTGTTTTCACTCATTCTAGACAGGGTAAAACGACAGGATCTTGTTAGAAGTCGTCAGGCCGGAAACTGCTTTCTTCTTCCTTATAAACAACGAAGTCGTCAGGTTTCTCAACAACTTTGAGAACCCATTTTCGAGGAAACTTGGCGCCCAACACGGCTAGTCTCTTGGCGAACGGTTCGAAAAAGCTCAGGAAAAAGAACAGTTTCTCCACCTGGTCCCTACGAAAGTAGGCTCTCTCAGCCTTCGGAGCCTTCACCTCAAAGGCTACTATGCAGTTTCCTTTAGTTGCGAATACGTCTGGCAAAGGTTCTCCACTGGGTGCGCTGACCGGAACCCGGACGGACCTGAAGCCGTTCAGACGGAGCTTGTGAACCAACTCCCTTTCGGCTTCATAACCTCGCTTCTTGATTCTGCGAATCTCTTTGAAAGTCAAAGGACGCCCATGTCGACCCTTGCCCATCTTTTGTTCGGCCTGCGAGGCTACTTCTCTAAGCGACATGCCATCCTCAGCTTCCTCTCTCCAGAGGTCGTACGGCGAGCCTAATCAAGTCGGTTAGCCAGCTGGAGAAGGTTTGGGCGTTTGCATATTTCTGATATTTTTTGCGATGTGGCACACGGGAAATCATGCGCAGGTCCACCATGCGATTGACATAGTACTTAGCTGTTGAACGAGAAATCTTGGCTTCTTTGCTCAGGTCTCCGCTTGTAAAAACTGTCTCTAAGCGTGAGTAAGCAGAGATCACTTCTGTCGGAAAGGGCATGGATAAGTCGACTATTCTTTTAAGCTCACCACTTGCCGCCGTCATTGCAGACGCTCCATTTCCTAGTTAGAGAGGTCGATTGCTTATAACGGTCTCTGAACTGCAGCTGAAAAGGAAACAGACTCTCTAAGAATTCGACCCAAGAGCTTTCGGTTTTGGCTCTTATTACTTTCTCTTGTTTTTGGATGCTCGAATCTGATCGATCAAGGCTGCTATTAGCTTCTGAATACTGTCAGCCTGCTCGTCGGTGAGCCTCACCCCTCTCTCCGAGTCGATCTGATTCATCAATCCCAGAAGGGTGGAGAAAGAGTCAGAAGTCTTTACTGGCGCTGAGTGGTGAACAAGAACGAGCCAATCCTTGTCCAAAATAGGGCACCTACGATAGAGATTCACAGTTTCTCTATAAGTATGATGCTTCACACGATGAAATATATCGAACCCCGACACATTTGATGTCTAATGAGCTAACAGGACGTTGAGTTGTTTGGCCTTTAAAGAGTGTCTTTTCAGCCTTAACATAGATTCCGGATTCATAAAGACTATTAGGAGCACTCTCAAGCCTAAGGTCTGAACAACCATGACCCAAAAATCAGTGCTCGGTGTAGAGGAGCCTGAAGCACACGTCTTTGACTACCTCAGCAAAGATTCAATCTCAAAGATTCTGGGAACAGTCGTGTACGACAGGGCTTTCTTCTTTTATGAGGACATTGGTAAGCCCACCGGAGAATTCTCCATAAGCCTAACAGACTTCTGTAACAAGATCAAAAAGGTGCCCCCAAAGTCCCTTGCCTTCCACATGAAACGTGGAGACTTCGAAAACTGGGTTCGAGAGGTTATAGGGGACCCAGAGCTTTCTCGTCGCATAGCAGGACTCAAAGAGAAGAAAAAGGCACGGACCAAGGAAGCAGCCATAAGAAGTAAACTGCAATCGACCATTAAGGACAGAATCGCTGAACTACAAGACATGTGGCATCAGGCATTAACGTGGCCAGAGAGCTAGTCACGTAGCCCATGGACTAAAGCCACGGTAAGCTTGTGGTCACTGTCTCGGGCGTTGTCTAGAGTTCTTCTTGCGCATATATCGAGAATCGTAATCTATCGGCTTTTGGAAGACGATATTTATAGAAAATAGTGCACACTAGTCTCAGTGGTTCAGCTTGCACTACATAGAGATTCCAAAGCTGCCCACGTGGCGGGGCGAAGAAGCTATAGAGGCTCTACAGGAAATCATCAAGGAGTTTGAACAGCAAAGAGGTAAGGAATTGACAGATAACCAGGCTAATGCCATGATCAAGCTCGCTAAAGGATTGATTTCCTCTATCGAAGCGGAAATTGCGTCAAGCAAGTCTAGACACACTCTGGGCTCAGGCTTTGTCTCCAGGTTGAAAGCATCCATCATGAAGCCTTCCCCAGACACAAGCCTAAACCACGCTGTTTGAGAGAAAAGTCTGATTCACTAAAACGCTCGGCTGTATGCTTTAGAATATTTCAGAAGCATTGGAAACATGGATAGTGCTTCTGTCCATAACTTCGACACTACTAGTTATATGAGGCACCCCGGAGACTTCTGCGCTTCTGGATCTTTGCTAGCGCAGTTTGTTGGCTTTTGGATAGTTTTTCCGTCCGAAAATACACGCCGACGCTGTCCTGTACTTTGGAAAGGACAATTTTTGTGTCCAAGTGAAAAATGATGTTAAACAACGTAGTAGTCGACTACTTTCCTCATTCTTTTCGGAGCTTGCTCTAGTGTGTGCATCTTCTTGAGCAACCTGATTATTTGAGGCTGGAAACGAGCTATGTCGGTGAGGGTGATCAAGCCGACCAGCTGACCGTTTGAGACAACGGGCAGTTTCTTGACCTTCATCTTGAACATGAGTTTAGCTGCATCCTCAAGGTCCATCTTCGGGTCTGCGACGATTAGTGGAGAACTCATAATGTCTAAGACCTGAGTTCGCTCTGGATTGCGTGACTCGGCCAACACTCGGGTCAACATGTCGCGTTCAGTCACTATGCCTATTGCCTTGCTCCGCTTTACAACTATGAGACAGCCAATCTCGTGTTCGTTCATGATGCCTGCCGCTTCCTTAACCGTGACATTGGTGTCGACAGTTACCACTTCTTCGACCATGACATCCTCAACCTTCAAAGACATAAGCTAAACCACCCAAACAGAGATAGTCTTCTAGCAGTTAAAAAACTAACCGACACCTCGTCTATGTTTTTGTACCCTAGGCATGAATCTGGTGCGCTTTGGTGACGAAATTATGGGAAGGTAATACCACTTCACCGAAATCACCAGACTTTGTCTCAACCACATACATATTGCCAGAAAATTGGCAGGTTTGCCTACCCTAAGAGGTTAAGAAGCAGTTTCGCGTGTCGAGGAAGCCATATTCTGGCTTCTTTTTTGTGGCGGTTTTCCATCGTCTTCCTGCCTCTGCTGGATACAAAAGCATGAACGGGGCTCAGGTCTCTGTGTTTCCTCTCAGCCACTTGACAATAGAATTCGTTTGGGTCCTTTCTAACTTGGCGTTAGGCAACGACTTCATAGTGTAAGACCCAGCGAACTTGTGGGCTTTCTCTGCCAAAGCGTCTGCTTCGCCGACATCGTGTTGATCCCAGCCTTTCCAGTGTCGGTAGCCGTCCACTCTGGTCCACTCTGGTATGAACTTGTCTATTTCATCAGGTGAGACGCAGACAGCAACTTTGTTCAGGCTCCTGTGCAGACTAAGAGGACAGGTAAATACTCTCTGAAGATCCATCTCATTCTCAATGTTTAGCTCTCTTGCCTCGAATGCCTTGGCAATTTCGGCGAACTTGGAGCTCAATTTCGTGTTGACGTATTCCACAATAGCGTACGCAGCGTCTAAGGGAGCGATCTTCTGGAGCAACTTAGATGAGAACGCTCTGGGGTGTAGGTGCACGTGGGCGCCCATGCCAGACCACTTGAACCACACTGACTTCGACACGCCTTCCCTGTCTAAGAAAGACATGATTTCTTTGGCCGCCTCGATTGTTGCCTTCCACTTCTCAGGAATGTTGTCGATGTCCCAGGTGGGAGCACAGTAGAGAATGTTGTCCATGGCTTTGACGTGATCTTGTCGGGTCAGCTCTTTGTAGACGTTAACGGACGCGTAGAAAGTTCTAGGCCTCAACCGAATGTACTGCTTCAGGAGAAAAGGGATCTCTTCAGGTTTGGTTATTGTGAGTGGCGCTTTGATTTTCCCGCTGCCTCGGCGATACCGCAGTAGCACGGGATAGCCCTGCTGATTGAGGACTTGGCACTGAACCGCAACCCATCGACCCTGACTGAACCTAACGATTTCCTCTTGAACCTCATGCTTATCGTAATGGGCCACGACGACACTGTCATAGTCGGACTCGCTCAACCCAGCCCCTCAACTCCAACCTAATTTGAAACATCTTTTATGTTTAAGGGCATCACATGTAGAGAAGAGGTAAGAGCGAAATGAAGGTTTATAATGAGAGCTTAAGGCTTTCTACCAAGGGTGAGATCGACTTCATTGACATCTCAGACGAGGTGCAAGGTGTTGTCGAAACGTCTGGAGTCAAGAACGGTGTGGCTCATGTCTTCGCGCCCCATGCTACTGGCGTACTTATTCTGACAGAATACGAGCCAAGTCTCCTAAGCGATGTCAAGGCTGTCTTGGAGAAGCTTGTTCCTAAGCGGGCATCTTACGAACATCCGTCCAATGCCCATTCGCATCTGAGGTCGGTTCTGCTCAGCCCAGATAAGACCTTGCCCGTGATTGATGGAAGGATAGTGCTGGGCACCTGGCAGTCTTTGGTATTCGTGGAAACTGATGTGTATCCGAGACAGAGAACTATAATTGTGCAGGTCTTAGGCGAATAATCAAGCCGCTTAAAGAATCTGCATTAGGCGCCACTCTCTGTAGTCAATTGCCACTTTGATGTATCCTCTTAACCTCTTGTCAACCCTTGCGTCGCCAGTGTCAACGCGCAAAACGCCGCCTTCAATACCTTGAATCTTATTTCTTGTGGCAGCAACGACAATGTGGTCTCTGCCAACTCTGCGCAGGACTTCAGGACTTATTTGCTGGTTTCCCCTTCCAAGTAGCATGCCTTGTCTTCCGATAGGTGAGAGCACAATCCACGTTTTGCTCCAGTCTTTGACCTCCTGCAAGATCCTTTGCTCGTTGACGTCTTTAATGACCTTCTTGTTTTGGTAGATGTCTACGCCTAGCAGAGTTTTCTCAACGCCTAGTAGATCAGCAATACACTTTACCGTTGTGCCAGGTCCAAGAATGTATGTAGCTTCTGGACCGACATCCTCAACCACAAATCTCGCAACTGCCATCTGATTGTCGTGCTCATCCAAGGATTCAGGCGTAATCTGTTTGCTGCCGAGCAGGCGCATGGGCACAAACGGACCTTTCAGAAGGCCATACAGCCTAGTTGAGAGGCAATCGTTTCTAATCGCTTCCTCATCGGCGTCAACGATCTCAAAGTCCATGATCTGCGCTTCTCCCTCTAGAAAAGCCTGCACCACATCTGCTGCATCAAGCGGGCTCGCTGCGAATATACCACTGTACATTTTGACACCCGAAGGAACACCCAAAACTGCTATAGTGGTCTTGCGGTTCAACGCGTCGAAAACGTCTCGAGCTGTGCCGTCGCCACCAACAAAAACTATCAAGTCCACATTGCCTTCAACAAGTAGTTTTATCCCCCGCTTCGTGTCTTCAGCAGTGGTTTCTGCGTTAATTGATATTGGTAATCTTTCAGCTCTCAAACCCGCGGCCTCGACTTCGTCTTGTCCCATTAATCCCGGACACGTTAACAATGTGATTCTGCCTAGAAGCTCCAGTTCCTTCATTCTTCTCAGGAACTCAATAGCCTTGACTGGTGAAACCGGTTCGGCTCCCATTTCAGCAGCTTTGTCTGACACATTATCTGTTCCCTTTAGCCCGACTCTTCCACCCATGCCAGCAATGGGATTGACTAGGAAGCCTATTCTCACTCGAGTCTACCGCCCTTTATGTGGCAACTACAGTGTAGACGTCTATATAGAAAAACCTAATCTGCATCCGTTTCTAAGTAGTGATTCCCTTAATCGGTGATACCGAGACCTTCAACAGTGGGTTAAGAGGGTGAAACAGCAACCATGCACGCGATAGTCAAGATGCATAGGCAACCTGGAGCCGAAATTGCGACGGTAAATGCTCCAAAAATCATGAGCAATGAGGTTTTGGTTGAGGTTGAAGCGGCATCGATCTGTGGCACTGACGTGCACATATGGGAGTGGAATGAGTGGGCTCAAAACCGCCTCAAAAAACTGCCAATAATCTTTGGACACGAAGTTGCGGGCAGAGTCATCGAGGTCGGCAAGGGCGTGTCCAATGTCCAAGTTGGCGACAGAGTCTCTGCTGAAACCCACATCGTGGACCGCACGTGTTACCAGTGCCGAACAAACCGGATGCATGTCTGCCAAAACATGGAGATCTTGGGCGTGGATCGAGATGGAGTGTTTGCCGAGCAGTTCGCGTTGCCTGAACGAAATGCTTGGGTAAACGACCCACAGCTTGATCCAGCTGTTGCTTCGATTCAGGAGCCTTTAGGAAATGCGGTTCAAGCTGTTCTGCCGAAAGACGACACAAGCGACATCAGTGGCAAAAACGTTGCAGTGTTGGGCACTGGTCCTATTGGGTTGATGGCTATCGCCGTGCTTAGACAGCTTGGCGCAGCCAAAGTGTTTGCTACAGCCGGCGGGTTCAACAAGGCTCGTATGGAACTCGCCAAGAAGATGGGCGCCGACATGATCTTAAGCGCAAGGGACGAAGGTGAGAACCTCGTGAAAATAATCCGCGAGGCAACAGATGGCAACGGCGTGGACGTTGCTTTGGAGATGTCTGGTGACCCGAATGCGGTCAGACAGGCTTTTGACATGTTGACTCCTGGTGGAAGAGTCTCTCTTTTAGGCATTTTTGAAAAGCCCACTGAACTTAATCTGAACGACCTCATAATCTTCAAGTCTGCTACAGTTTATGGCATTACTGGACGCAGGATGTTTGAGACTTGGAGGCAGGTTAGAGACCTGCTTAAACACGCTGAGCTCAGGGAAAAGATCGAAGCCGTGATCACACATAAGATTCCGATGCGCGACATAGCCAAAGGCATAGAGCTGATTAAGTCAAAGCAAGCGGGCAAGGTGTCGTTGGAACCCAAATGGTGAAGACAAAAAGATTAAGAGAAACACGCTGAAATGAAAACCTCTGGAAATTGAGGCGAAAAAGCGTTGAGAAATCCAACAGCGTTTCTGTCTGAAGAATATCAGGCACTTGTTAAGAGTGAACTTGACTGGAAACTTCGGATTTTGCAGGGGCCAAGCCAGCCTCGATGCGTCGTCGACGGCAAAAAAGTGCTCATGCTCTGTTCCAACAATTACCTAGGACTGAGCACGCATCCAAAAGTCATAGAGGCAGCAATAAAAGCCATTCAAACTCACGGTGCTGGTTCAGGCTCAGTCCGACCAATAGCAGGCACCATGGACATACACATTGAGCTGGAGAAACGATTGGCCAAGTTCAAGCACGCCGAAGCCTCGCTTGTGTATCAGACAGGCTTTGCTGCCAACGCGGGTCTGATTCCACAGCTTACAGGCAAAGAGGATCTTATCATAAGCGACGAGCTGAACCACGGCAGCATAATAGACGGGGTCAGGCTTTCACATGCTGAGAGAGGCATTTACAAGCACGGAGACATGGAAGACCTCGGGCGCGTATTAAACGAAGCCGAGAAGCACCAGCCACCCTATAGGCGCATTTTGATCATTACTGACGGCGTTTTCTCCATGGACGGCGACATCGCACCCTTAGACGGAATCGCTGGGTTGGCCGAAGAACACGGCGCTATGGTCTTTGTTGATGACGCCCACGGTGAGGGTGTGCTAGGTGACGGCGGCAGAGGCATAGTCTCACACTTCAAACTGGACAGAAGCAAAGTACATGTGGAAATGGGCACATTCTCTAAGGCGTTTGGCGTGGTAGGCGGTCACATTTCAGGAAGCCAAGACTTGGTCAGCTTTGCCTACAACCGCTCGCGAACTTGGCTTTTGAGCGGCTCACATCCGCCACCCGTCGCCGCTGCATGCATTGCAGCGATCGACGTGCTAGAGAAAGAACCTCAGCATGTCAGGAACTTGTGGGATAACACGCGCTACTTCAAAAAGACGATGAAGGACATGGGCTTCGACGTGGGCAACAGTCAGACGCCGATTACGCCGGTTATTGTGGGAGAGAGCGGAGTGGCAAAGAAGCTAAGCTCCAGACTGTTTGAAGAACGAGTTTTCGCGCTGCCTATCGTGTTTCCAATGGTGGCTAGAGACAAGGCTCGCATCCGAACGATGATGAACGCCCAATTGACCAAAGAAGACCTGGACTCTGCCATAAACGCATTCGAAAAAATCGGCAAAGAACTCCACATCCTATAACCCTGCCCTCTGCCACTTTCCCCTCGACTTCATACGTCTACTCACTGATAGATCGTATTTTGGACACAATGCTGTCG
>Ga0315310_10000722_pt1 | contig 21126 bp, 24 predicted proteins | sample TDP5_MG_FD_203630 | JGI IMG/M metagenome (GOLD analysis project Ga0315310, IMG submission 203630) | Freshwater sediment microbial communities from Lake Towuti, South Sulawesi, Indonesia - TDP5 | ecosystem: Environmental > Aquatic > Freshwater > Lake > Sediment | place: Indonesia: South Sulawesi...
CATGTCCCTACACCCCTCTGATAAAGTAAAAGTCGTTAAAATGGTTTGAGGAATCCTAGCATAATCTGAACCCATGACCTCCTGAGTGCAAGTCAGGCGTTCATACCAAACTGCACTACCAGCCCAGTCTAGATTTGACTGTTAGATATCTAAAATAAGTTTATTGCCACCGCATCAATTTGCTGCTACTCGTTACTCTGAGAAATCTGTTATTACGGGGTTAACTGCCTTGACTAGGTCCCTCGCTTTCATCTCGATGGATATAGTGTGCATGCCAGCATTGAAGTTTACCATGTCGTTTTCTAGCACGGAGTTATCCAAGTATGTTGGAAGCCCGAATAGATTACCGAACGGATGTACCGAGCCAACCGCGCAACCAGTCGCTCGTAACACTTCTGTGGCTGAAGCCAACTGAAGCTTTCTCGCTCCAACAGCTTTCGCCAGCTTCTTGAGATCCATTCTCCGGTCTGCTGCGATTAGTCCAACGATGAGGCGGTCGTTATCGGTCTTGAGAACCAGCGCCTTCACGCCAGTTTTCAACTGGACTCCTCTGACCTTTGCTGCCTCTTCGGAAGTGTACACTGGAGCATGCTCTGTAACTGTGTAGGCTATCCTCTTTTGATCTAGTAGTTTTTTCACAGACTCAAACTCGGAAAGCCCCAAGCTAGACGCGATCCCTCGTATTTGACTGGTAAGGTTTCAGAAAACCTGGATTATTTAGTTTTCCAGCGCAGATCCCACATTGTAACAGAGCCAATAAGATTATCTGCAAATAATGTGGAGTTATGGACTAACCGCAACAATTGGCATGAAATACCTAGAAAGGTTTGGCATGAATATGGATCCAGTGGACGTTTTGAAGCAGCTGATCAAATTTCCTTCTTTTCAGGTTTCCCCAGACAAAGTTGCTGATGGCATGAAAGAATGTGCCTCTTTTCTGTCACAACATCTGGAGGGTTTGGGCTTCAGCGTTGAAGTGGATGATCTCTTCAGCGTTACCGCTGAAAGAAGCTTTGGCGGACAGAAATCGTTTCTGATCAACACGCATTTCGACACAGTTGCGCCGTCAGGTCAGTGGGAGGACGCTCTCACTCCTAAGCTAGAGGGTAACAAGCTCATCGGTCTTGGCTCGTCTGATGCAAAGGGCGGCATCGCTGCGACCCTGTGTGCGCTTTCCAGCTTAGACGACTGCAGGTTTGGCAAGTTGATTGTGCAGTTTGTGAATTATGAGGACAACTCGATTGAGTTTCAGGGTCGAAGGTGGCTGGGCATGCCGTATTTTCTTTCGCATAATCCAGGGTTTAAGGCTGATTACGGAATTAATGTTGAGCCAACAGTAGTTGACGATAAATGGACTTTAAGCCTTGGATGCACTGGCAGAGTGTCTTTCACTGTGACAGCTCTGGGGAAAGAGGCTCATTCCTCGACGCCGCATCTTGGACGAAACGCCATTTACGATATGGCCACGGTTATAGATGAGATCAGGCGGATTCCGCCGGGCAGATTCAAAACTGACTGGTTTGAGGGCGAGATGCCCATAAACGTGGCAATGATTGAGGGTGGGAGAGCCATAAACATCGTGCCGGAAGAGTGCAAGATTACTTGTGAGAGGCGCGTATTTCCCAACGAGGATCCCAAGCTGATCATAGAGACGATTCGTTCGACGCTTGAAAAGATGGAGAGCGTCAACGTGAAATGCGATTTCAACCCGAATGTTCAGTTACCTTACTTCATTGTTGAAAACGAAGAAGTTGTGTCACTTGTTGTAGACTCCGCCTTGGGCACGCTCAAGTACAAGCCTCGTCTCCGAATAGCTCTGGGGAGAACAGACTCGATGTATCTTTATCATATGGCTGGAATCAAAACTGCGATTATGGGACCTGGAAACAGAGGACATGTTGTAGGCGAGTACGTCAACACGGACCGCTTGCTTGAGTTCACTGAGATTCTTGGAAACATACTGAAAAGGGAACATTCAAAGAATTAAGGTTCCAACTATTTTGGCTCCGGCGTTGGAGAGGGTAGAGATTGCGTCTGAGTTGTTTGATCCTCCAATTGTTCTACGTGTTTTATGTCTGTTAGAAACCAAGCAACTGTTAATACCAGCAAGCCAGCTATTGCGCAACCTAGGAATAAGTTGGCTGTTTGTGTGAATTCTACGACAGGTCCTGAAACAATCATCCCTAAAGGTGTTGCAGCTGAAGCGACCGCCATTACGACAGCATTAGCTCTTCCTTGCATTTTCATTGGAACAACTGTCTGAAACATTGTCGTGGTGGACACGTTGGCTATTGGAATACAGAAAGCCATGATCAGCATGGCCATTGCCATAAACCAGAACAAGCCCGTGGGAGTGAGAGCTACAAGGATGTAGCCTATGAAGATTACATAGATCGACGCTGCTGCTGCGAGAATTTTTTTCTTGAATCCTGCCGTGACGGTCATCAATACCCCTCCAGCAAGGATTCCGCCCTGGAGGAAAGCCAGAACTAGGGCTAGGTCTGGGGCGTTTCCTAAGTGGTCAAAGGCCACATAGTAAGGAAGCAATGTCGATAGGGGCGTCAGCAGGAAATTCAACGCAGTGGCAAGAATTAACAATGGCAGCAACCCTCTTGCGTTTTTGATGAAGTTGAAGCCCTCTAGAAAGTCTTCTTTGAACGATGTCTTCTCCAGTTCTCTTCTCACCGATGGTATGGCGATCATAACCAGAGGTATCAAAGCTAGGACGAAGGTGGCGACGTCGATCCATAGTATTTGGTGTATCTGCCAAAATCCTAGCAGCAGGGCTGCGACTACGGGTCCGAGTAACGTGATGACGCCTGTGCAGAGGTAGTTGAGCCCGTTTATGCGACTTAACCTCTCTTTGGGCACCATCAGAGGGATAATGGCTGAAACTGCAGGAGCATGAAAAGCTTGAAACACGCCTCTTAAGGTAAGCAAAGCTAAAACATACCAGATGAACGCGATGCCCTGCCAAAAAAGCAATACAAGGGCTAGAGCAGCTAAGGCTTGGAGGAAGTCCATGACTAGGATCAGGGTCTTGCGGCTCCAGCGGTCAACAAGCACGCCGGCAAAAGGAGCCAAGATGACCATCGGAGTGAAGCCCAGAAAAGAGGCAAGAGACAGGTACAAGGCGCTTTCAGTTTCTAGGGTTATCCACCAGATTATGACAAATTGTGCAATGGATGATCCCAACAGTGAAGCTAGCTGACCCGACCAGAAGAAAAGATAGCGTCTGAATGTCGCTTGATCAGCCTGTGTTTCCATGGGGTAAGATTCAAGCCGTTCAATAAAAGACTTGTGAGGTTAGGGCCAGGCTTGGATTTGATCATTTCCATGCTGCATTGAACGGCAAAAGCAATAAGTCTATTCATTTTTAATCGCTCTCAGATGATCAGTTTCTTCCAGCGAGGGCGCGTTAGTTGGATGATCCAGTTGGAGAGAGAGCTTTCCTGAGAAGGCTGTTCCTTCCGTCATTGATTATTTCAAATTTCGCAACTGGTCCGTTAGGTGTTCTGATCGGGTTACCACAGTGTCCCCTGCGGTTATCATTGCGTTACGTCAACTAAAATCGCTTATGGTAAATCTCACAATCCAGGCAGACTGCGCCGAGAATTTGCTAGCAGCAAGGCGCATCCTTACACAGAGAAACCTCACAGTTTAAAAGACTAATCGAAAATTGCAACCGACCTCAACATACACCCAAAAGCATCAGAAAGTCACGATTACCAACATTGACAGTCACTTTTAACAACATGAAAAGTGACTTTTGGCAACATTGAAAGTGCGTTTAATCGCCCCGAAACAGAACCCAAACCAACCCCCAAACGAAAAACGGAATACCAAGACACCAACAGTTCCCAAGCCCCCGAACACCAAGAAAATTTTCTTCTCACACATACTAACCCCTCTCACCCGACCCAAACGAAAAACAGAAAAGCACAATCCCCATAAACCAACATAACCGAGGAAACCAAAACATGCCAACCTACATCCTACTATCCACACTAACCGACGAAGGAAGAAGAACCGTAAAAGAAAGACCCGAACGCATACAAGAAGTAAACAAAGAAATCGAAGCCCTAGGCGCCAAAGTCCTAGCTCAGTACGTAGTCCTAGGACCATACGACTTCGTAAACGTCGTAGAAGCACCAGACAACAAACTAATAGCAAGAGTCTCCATGGAACTAGGCGCCAGAGGCACAGTCCAAATCATGAGCATGGCAGCCATACCCATCAACGAATTCATCACAAGCATGAAAAAAGCAACAGCCAAAAAGAAATAGCACAGCTAATCAGCAAGCAACACCAAGAAAATCCACATTTCTTGTTCGTCCGCGCTAACCTAGCACACGTAATAGTTCATAACCTTCTTCATCCGCTGAGGCGGAGCCACCTGATTCGACAACTTCTTCAAAATCTTAATCATCTGAGGCTGAAACCGCGCCACATCCGTCAGCGTAATCAAGCCTAACAGCCGGCTACCCTCAACCACAGGCAACTTCTTAATCTTCTTCTCAAACATCAACCGAGTAGCGTCTTCCAAGTCCATGTCAGGCTGCCCCGCAATAAGGGGCTTCGTCATAATCTCCCTAACCTTAGTCCTACTGGGACTCTTCGACTTACCAATTACTCGCTTGAGCAGGTCACGTTCCGTGATTATACCCACGGCTCGCCCACGCCGAACCACAACCAAACAGCCAATCTCATTTTCATTCATGATCTTCACAGCCTTCATCACAGTCGCATCAGCGTCAACTGTTATCACGCTCTCAACCATGACATCTTCAACCTTCAGCATCATGGGTCAGACACCTACACGAAGTGAGAGCCCTCTCCATCCTATAAGCGCACAGAACTCCAAATCAATATCAACAGTACACTAGGCTTAGGGTTAAAAGGAAAGGTTTTTCAACTTACCATTCAGAATGAAAAGCTCAGCATTTCACAGAAAAAAAGAGAGGCTAGAAAAGTGAAAATCGGCGTGCTCGTAGGCGGTGGAGACGCCCCAGGACTAAACGCCGCAATAAAGGCAACCGTAGCTAGAGCCACCGAACTAGGCTACGAAGTTGTTGGCATAAAGAGCGGCTGGGCAGGACTTTTAGACTTGGACACTCAACCCTTAACACTAGACAGCGTAGAAGAGATTCATTCACGCGGAGGCGTCGTCCTATACACTTCACGAACTAACCCCTTAAAGCAGGGAAACGGAGCCAAGAAAGTCATAGACAACATGAAGAAGCTCAAAATCGACGCCTTGGTCGTGATGGGTGGAGAAGACACTTTGGGCGTGGCTCAAAAGCTCCATGAAATGGGAGTCAAGTTGGTCGGCGTCCCAAAAACCATCGACAACGACCTGTCAGGAACCGACTACAGCATAGGCTTCGACACAGCAGTGGCTATAGCAACTGACGCCATAGATCGACTCCGTACCACAGCTGAGGCGCACCATCGAATAGTCATCGTAGAAGTAATGGGCAGAAATACAGGATGGATAGCCCTATACGCTGGGTTAGCAGGAGGCGCAAACCTAACGCTTATCCCAGAAGTGCCATTAGGTTTGAACCAAGTTTATAGTTTGTTGAAGCGGCGCCATGCAAGCGGCAAAGTCTACAGCATCATAGTTGTGGCAGAAGGCGCCAAGGTTCTCCAAGAGAAAGAACAAATAATAGTTGCCAGCGAAGAGCGAGATGAATTCGGTCACCCGCGACTGGGCGGAATAAGCCGCGTTCTCGAAAAATTCATACAAGACAATACAGACCTTGAAGTAAGATCCATGATCCTGGGACATCTTCAAAGAGGTGGTTCTCCTACAGCCTTCGACCGAATCTTAGCCATACGCTTGGGAACAAAGGCGGTTGAACTCATCAAGGAAGGACATTTTGGCGAGATGGCGAGTTTTCAAGCTTGCGAAATCGTTTCCGTACCTTTGAAAGAAGCAATGGTCGGACGCAAGAGTGTGCCACCAAGCCTCTATGAGATGGCGAAAACCTTCTTCAAATAGCTCGGTTAGGGCTGAGGACGAGTCTTCAGTGGCATGAACGTTGCCTTGACCTCCTGTATGCCCCTCATGCCACGGATTCTACCAATCAACTCCAAGACGCGTTGATAGTTGCCCTCAGCGATGAAAACCTCTAGGCAATACTGCTGGTCTATGTGACGGTGAAAGTTCTCAACAACTATGTCGTCAAACTCATGCCTCACCTCACTCATACGCAAGTCAACGTCTCTTCGAGCGTATTCACACGTAATCATCATAGTTGCAGCAACAGTGCCAGTTTCAACCGTGGCAACCTCAGCCTCAGCAATCAGGCTCCTTATGGCGTCACGGAAGGCCTCAGACCTACTGTAATAGCCTCTCGCCGTAATGAACTGGTCGAATTTTCTGAGAAGGTCGTTTGGCAAAGTTATGCTTACAACGGTCAATGCAATCACCGAGCTATTAATTCACAGGTCTTTCTGTATTAATTAGCTAATATAACTTGCGACAGTTTTAGCACTAAGTTAATATTGGCTCTATATCACCTTTCTGGTGTCGTTTACCAGCTGGAAAAGGGCAAGGAATGTCAAGAGAAGAAAGTGAATTTGAAGCCCATGAGGACAAGCCTTGGCTTTACCTAGTTGCAATTCTGGCTCTTACTGTTTTTCTGTCCGCGCTTCTTGACTCGCTGGTGGCAGGTATGCCTTTGGATGTCAGCGTGCCCGCAGCAGGCTACTCCATGACCCTATCCAGACTGCTCTATCAAGTTGCAGTGATATCTATCGCGGTGTATGTCGGCTACACGGGACTGAGGGAACTGATAATTGAGAGACGTTTTTCAGTTGAGTTTCTGATGTCTGTTGCGGCACTAGGTGCCACATATCTGGGTTTTCTATTCGAAGCGGCAACCGTGCTTCTGCTCTACTCTTTGGCTGAGCACTTTGAGCATTACATAGAGGACAAAGCGAGGAGAGCGGTGGAGAAACTGTCCACTTACATGCCTGAGAACGCAAGGCTGGTTGAGGACGGTGGGGAAAAAACCGTTAGCGTAAAAGACGTGAAAGTGGGACAAACGATGCAGGTGAGGCCAGGCGAGAGAATTCCTCTAGACGGCGACGTAACTGAAGGCTCATCCCTCGTTGACCAGTCTCTGGTAACAGGCGAATCCGCACCGGTTTGGAAGAGAGAAGGTGACAGCGTCTTTGCAGGCACACTGAACACTAACGGTGTCCTCAGAATAGACGTCGTTAAGGGAGCTGGTGAAACGTTGGTCTCAAGAATTGCCAAGCTAGTTATGGAGTCGAGAAAAAGAAAAGCCAACATGGAACGCTTGGTTGACAGGTTTGCTCGATTCTACGTGCCGATTATTGTTGGTCTAGCCATCTTTGTGGCTTTCGGCATGCCACTTCTTGTGGGCGGCCTATCCGAACCATGGATCTATCGGTCTTTAATACTGCTCATCGTGTCTTGTCCCAGCGCCTTTGTCCTGTCGGTGCCAGCCACCTTCTTCACGGCCGTAACAACAGCTGCCAAAAAGGGCGTGATTATCAAAGGCGGCGTCTACGTTGAGAAAATGGACAAGGTCAAGACGGTTGTGTTTGACAAGACGGGCACGCTAACCTTGGGTAAACTGTGGGTGAATGAACTTAACTGCCTAAACCAGACAAACGATCAGAAAGCCCTCATGTATGCTGCAGCTCTGGATCAGTATTCAAACCATCCGCTCGCCGAGGGCATCGTAAGGAGAGCAGCCGAACAAGGCTTGAACTACAGACAATGCAGTGTAAGAGACGTCAAAGAGGTTCCGGGCAAAGGAATCACTGGCAATGTTGATGGCTGCCATGTCTGTGTTGGCAACGAAGAATTCATAAAAGAACAGGGCTGCAACATGGATTTGTTGAGCAACAGCAACAGCGAAAAGCACACGAGGGTCTACGTCTCTATAGACAAGTGTGCACCTCCCAGCTTCTGTTTGGTTGACCAGGTCCGGAGCGACGCCACCGAGGCTGTCAACGCGTTAAAGGAGGCTGGAACACACACCGTGTTGTTAACTGGCGACAGATCAGAAATCGCTCAGGAGGTTTCAAAGCAACTTGGCGTCGACCAGTCGCATGCCGAAATGTTTCCTGAGGACAAACTGAAAATTGTGGGTGAACTCAAGCATGAGCGTGGCTTAGTAGCAATGGTCGGCGATGGAATAAACGATGCGCCTGCGCTGGCAGCCTCAGATGTGGGCATAGCCATGGGTAGCGGCGGAGTCGATGTTGCCTTAGAGTCTGCGGACATCGTTTTAGTGAGAAACGAGCTGAATAAGATTCCGTATCTGCAACGCTTGAGCAGGCTGTCTGTGAAGATAGCCAAACAAAACATCGCCGTTTCGTTAGGCGTCAAGCTATTGCTGGGTGGTTTGGGCTTTGCAGGTTTAGTTCCGCTTTGGTTCGCTGTGGCCACCGGAGACGATGGCGTTACAATGCTCCTCCTCCTGAACACGCTACGCATACCCAGACTGAAAGCATGAACTTGAAGAAAGAGCTTATCTTATCTCATCTGTATTCTTTTAGGCTATGCAAATCACATATCACATTGCTCCTGACGTCAAAGAACTTGTCGAACGCATCGTATCCAAGCTGGGGTTCAACCACATCGACATAAAGGAAATCTACTGTTATAGAAGCACAGGTTCAACATCCAGACGCACAGTTGCGCGCATACACAGCTTAGGGAAACTGTGGCAGAGAGCCCTGAACGAGCCACCAGCCTATCTGATTGAAGTCATCTCCGAACGCTACGACCGACTGAAGAAAGAAGATAAGGAGAAAGTACTGATTCACGAGCTTCTTCACATACCAAGAGGCTTCGGTGGCGGATTCAAACCGCACAAAGGCAACATAACAGAAAGGAAAATAGAAAGCCTGCATGGAAGACTTACAGGCAGAATCAGGCAGAATCAGGCAGAATTCTAGATAAGGTATCTTAACTCATTCGGTTGCCACTGCGCCTTAATGTATCCCCTCTCTTGCATTCGACTGAAACTGTACTTGATATAGGAAACTTAATAGGACGCATTTTTATCATGCATGCTAGCGCCAAAATTACGAAGGTATACCGAGTCATGGGTCGATACAAACAGGTTGAAGAGATTGTTAAGCTGATGAGTGACCTAGAGCACATTAGGAACACCAGTATCATAGCTCATGTTGACCATGGCAAAACCACGTTGTCAGACAGTCTACTCGCGGCAGCTGGAATCATTAGTGAGCAAACAGCAGGACAAAAACTATTCTTAGACTCATGGGAGCTTGAGCAGAAAAGACAAATGACAGTCTTCGCGTCCAACATCAGCTTGGCACACACTTTCAAGAACGACGACTACCTCATCAACCTCATCGACACCCCAGGACACATCGACTTCAGCGGCGCCGTCACCCGGAGCCTCAGAGCAGTCGACGGCGCACTCGTTGTGGTAGATGCCGTAGAAGGACCCATGACCCAGACAGAAACCGTGCTAATGCAGGCATTGCGCGAACGAGTAAAACCCATCCTCTTCATCAACAAGGTTGACCGCCTAATCAAGGAAATCCGTCTAACCCCGAAGGAAATCCAAGACAAATTCGCCAAAATCATAAGCAGAGTAAACATGCTTATTGAGAAATATGCACCGCCAGAACACAAGCAAGACTGGCAAGTCACGGTTGAAGATGGACGAGTCGCCTTTGGCGCAGCGTTGCACCGATGGGGACTGAACCTGCCGCACATGAAAGAAAAGGGCATATCATTCCAGAACATAATCGACGCCTACAGCGGAGCGCCAGAAGAAATTGGAAGAAAAGTCGATGAACTCAGCAAGAAGGCGCCGCTTTACGAGACCATACTTGACATGTTCTGCGAACACTTGCCAAACCCTCTGCAGGCGCAGCCATATCGATTGAGTCAAATCTGGCCAGGTGATCCCAAGGGTCCTGTTGGTCAAGCCATGGCTAATGTTGATTCCAAAGGCCCAGCCCTCATGTGCATAAGCACTGTAGAGGTTGACCCTCACAGCGGCGTAGTGGCCATAGGCAGAGTTTTCAGCGGCACCATCGAAAAGGGCAAACCAGTGCGCCTAGTCACCGGGCGGATGGACGGAACAGTTCAGCAGGTTTACATGAGTATGGCAGCTGATCGCGTAATTGTTGACCGCATCCCAGCTGGCAACATCGCAGCCATCGGCGGCTTGCCCTCTGTTCGTGTGGGTGAAACCGTCGCTGAGCAGGGAGTTGAGACGCAGCCTTTTGAGGGACTGCAATACGTGTCAGACCCTGTCGTTACTGTCTCTGTGGCTCCTTCAGAGGTCAAGGACCTTCCGCTTTTTGACAAGGTCATGCACAAACTAACCCTCGAAGACCCTAACTTGCGTCTTACTTTGAACAAGGAGAGCGGAGAATACCTCCTCAGCGGCATGGGAGAGCTACACCTTGAGGTCACAGCGTACAGAATGCAGGAAGCAGGCCTGAAGGTCAAGACTGGCAAACCAATTGTGATCTACCGCGAGACAATCAGCCACGACTACAATGGACCACCAGTTATGGGTAAGAGTCCTAACAAGCACAGCCGCTGTTGGGTAACCCTGCAGAGACTGGACAGCCAAGTGATTGAAGCAGTAAAGAAGAACAAAGTATCCGAGCTATTGAGCAGAGACGAGAGAAGAAGAGTCCTGGCGCAAGAGTTTGGCTGGGACACAGATGACGCCCGCAACGCTGTGGCCATTGAAGATACAAACATTCTAGTCAACCTGATAAAAGGAAGACAGTATGTGGAAGAAGTCTTGGATCACATTAAGTCAGGGTTTCGAGAAGCGGTTCACACCTCGATTTTGGCAAAAGAACCTGCCTACGGCTTAAAGGTCAACATTGTTGACATCTCAGTGCATGAGGACCCTGTTCATCGTGGTCCAGCACAGATCTTGCCGATGACTTGGCGCCCAATATGGGCCTGCATACTGCTCAGTAATCCCATCCTGCTGGAGCCGATTTTGAACTTTGAATGCAAGGTGCCTGAGGACTTTGTGAGTTCAGTTCTCGCCATACTTCAGAGACGCCGCGGCCGAATTCTCGACATGCCGCAGGAAGAAGACATAATCGTTGTCAAAGCGGAGCTCCCTGTTGCAGAGTCTTTTGGGTTGGCTGACGAGTTGAGATCGTCTACTCAGGGCAGAGCTTTTTGGGCAACACAGTTCAGCCACTGGGCGCCTGTTCCCGAATCAATGCAGATGGATGTAATATCTGAGATTAGGAAGCGCCGGGGATTGCCTCTAGCGCCGCCGAAGCCTGAGGAATTCCTCGAACGAGAATAATACCCGTTCAATCTTTATTCAACGTTCATAATTCTCATAAGAAGCCGCAAGTTCGTGTACTTATTGAAGGATGCGGTTTGCCAAGGTACTTTTATGCTTTCGCAGCCTTAATCCTCTGCGTCTTTGTGCTATTGCCTATTGGTCTAGCCATTGCAGATAACGCCAGCTTCAAGGTTCAACCCCAGAATGAACACCTAATTAATCTGAGTCTGCGCGAAACAGACAGCGTCACAGGAAGCTTCTCGACTGTGAGCGACGACGAAATTGGAATAGTGTTCTATGTTACTGACCCGGATGGAAAAATGATACTTAGATTCGAAAACATCAGCCAAAAGAGCTTTTCGTTCGTCGCCCAGGTAACAGGCAATTACCAACTCCATTTTGACAATTCGTTCTCAACCGTGTCCAGCAAAACTGTGGCTCTGAACTACGACATCACCCATTACACGATGGGTATGCCGCAAGAACAATTCCTTCTCATTGTGATTGCAGCTGTTGCATTAATAGGCATATTAGCATACGCCGTGCTCATGCCAAAGTGAAGCCGAGCTCATCTCTTAGCGTAGGTTTCAGGCTCAACCTCTCGCACCGCCAACTCATCAACATCAATAATGTAGACAGCGTGAATGCGCGCATTTTTAACCTCGTCTAAGGTCACAGGGGGATTCTGATAGTAGGAGTCGCACAGGTTTTTGATTGCTTTTAGTTGGTCGGGTTTTCGCTCTCTAGGCGGAACCGTGAGGGTGTGAGGAAACTGGAGCACGTAATGTGGTGGCATGCCCAAGGCGAATTTGCCCGCGTAACTGCTATAGCGGATTATCTTGCTTGCCATCCTTGCTGCTATGTAGGCAGAGGGGTCGAGGGCATGCTCAGGCGGAACAAAACCTGTTTCTATTTCGATAATGAGGCTACCGTAACCTTTGACAGCATACAGGTCGCAGGTCAGGCCTTCACCAAGCAGGTACTCCGCCTGCACATCGTATCCTTTTTCAATCAGATACCTGGCACAAACGAGTTCCATAACTGAGTGATTAATCTTCACAATATTCTCTTCGTGAAGCTGCACCAATCTATCCTTGAGTTCGACAAGTTTCTTTTCGGGTTCCTCAGACCTCTTCTTAGGCAGTCTGCTCAGCAGAAGGTTTAGGTCCTCTTCGAACTTTTCGTCTTTAGCCATAACTGTTTCCTTGACCGCTTTAGGCGTCTTCTTCCAATTGACTTCTTTGCTGAGCAGCTTAAACCTTTAGGCGAAAATAATCGAGGCATGAAGCGAAAAAAACCGAAAATTGAGAGGCTGGAGAATGTCGCAACCTTAAATACTTACCATCATGGGTAAGCCAACATTCGATTCCATGGAACTGAATTTCACAAAAGATGTAAAATATCCCGCCTACGACCTAGATAGTTGCGGCTAGTACTGTGCAAACACCTTAAATGGAATTCTCTGCTCTATACAGTTCTGCCTAAGTTGAGAAGCACGCTTGGACGGACCAGCAAAGAACGGTTGACCGCACCGATTGTTGGATCCTCTCACGCGATGGCATCAAATGAGAGTGACCTCAGCGATCACCTGCGACCAACTGGTCTTTGTTGTACCCGTCTGGGCTTAGACTCAACTTGGGCATTTCAATTTTGGAACCTCGCCGCTAAGAGAGAAAGGAGGCCCCTTCTCTGTCCACGGAGCAATAGGGGGCAAGTTAAGTGCAAATCTGTATTGTGAATTCATAATCGCTAATTATTTGCTGTCCACATGCCTCGCGTAGAGGAGAACGAGGCTGAATTGGACAACAGCCGACGGCGGGAAATGTGGTTAAAGGAGATAAAAGATGCAATCAGATATGAGCAGGCCTACTTGCGAGTTAGAATTAAAGACAAGCAGTTTGACTGATCGAGTTGAGCTCGAGTCCTTTCACATTTGTGTTTTCTCGACACGTGGCTGAATGAACTTTCGGCAGTGTGGACATTCAGCCCAACCCATTGCTCGACGAGCCTTCCAGTGGTTGTTGCAATAGGGGCACTTCAGTGTCACTGCTCCTTTGGAGACATGGAAGACCTGCCTGCTAAAGGCTAATACCACGACTCCTAAGGCTAGGAAGGTTGTTCCAATGACGCTCAAGTATAACAGTTTCAACCTTATCGTGGAGGTTATGTTGACCTGTTCAGTCATAATATGCGACCATACCGAAGAGAGAAGATCGGATGAGTTGTGAACGGTTGATGCAGCCTTCAATATGATTATTGTCAGTAGGCCAAATCCGACTAGGAACAGCGTGAATCCGAGAACCTGACCCGACCGCTTTGCTCGAATAATCGTGCGCATGAGCAATCATACAATGGTCTGTAGATGCGCGTTTATGTGATTTATGAATGTAAACTCAGCATTACTCTTTATCGAAGATCAGTAAGTAATGATAGGGCGGTAGTTTGGCGGTTGAAAGCTTGAAGCCGCTCTCAGCAATGAGCTTGATTGCTCTAGCCTTGGACACCCTTATCCCAACTGGAGGACCAAAACCCGTCTCTTTTTTCTGAAAGTCCACTATCAACAGTTTTCCGCCCTTCTTTACCACTCTGTTCATTTCTCTGATCGTTTTCTCTTTGTTGTCAAACTCATGGAGCGTGTTTACTGACAGCAGAAGGTCAACTCTCCCCTTCTCGAGCGGAATATCATCTGAATCTGAGAGCAGTAGTTCGACATTTCTTATCCCTTCCCTCCTGAGTCTGTCTTCCAAGAAATCTAGCATTTCCTTTTGAACGTCGATGCCGTAGACCTTCTTGACCCGTCGGGCAAGAGGCAGAGTGAAGTAGCCACTGCCGCAGCCTAGGTCTGCTACGACAAAGTCTGGTTTGATTTCCACGGCGTTCAGGATTTCGTCGGGATCTTGCCAGACCCTGCGATCTTCAGCCTCTAGGACTTCAATGTGCTCTGGGTCGAACAGGTGGGGACATTTCATAGGCGTTTCAACTTTGCTTCAAGCTTGGATTTTTCCTCAGCTCGGAGTCAATCATCTTTGTTAACATGATTTTTGAGATTAGCACAAATGGAACTCCCTTGAGACTGGCTAGGTCAGCGTGTTTCTCGTCCTGAGTTACGAGTAGCAACCCGTTCTTCTCGGCATATTCAACTATCTTCTTGTCGCTTGCGCCTGTCAGTTTGACATCCTGAACTGTGAGCACGTCCCAGCCTAGTGTTTGAAGATACTCCTTTAAACCAGTGTACATCTCGTCCAAAAGAATCTTCAACTGAGCCATCTCCTACCTGTCAAGGGATAAAGGTATTCCAACATTTTATGAGTTGTGTTATAGCCGTTGCCGAAATCTAGACCAGACCCGGGAGGTCATCGACTGCAGAAAAACAATATTAGTGTGTGTTATGAATGAGCGTTGATGCCTGATGCCCTACTACGTGTATTTGATTGAATGCGTTGACGGAACCTTCTACACAGGATACACAAAGAATCTGGACAGGCGCCTGAGACTTCACATGAGGGGCAAAGGCGCCAGATACACGAAAATGCACAAACCAAAGAAGCTGGTCTATTCTGAAGAGTTAGCTTCAAGACTTGACGCTATGAGAAAAGAGCGAAAACTGAAAAGACTCAGACACCGTCAGAAACTCAAACTGATAAAGACAAAGATCAGGCCAAAGCCAATCCTCAAAAGAAGGCGAAAAGCCAAAGCTTAGTGAGCTTTTCTTCCACGCTAGAAACTCATATAAGTGTTAAATGTCCGAAAATGAGATCAAGATTCTTCCAGGTTCTCTGAGGCGTTAAGTATGAGCGAAGTGAGCGCTGAGAAGAAATACGCTGCGGAACTTATCGGCACTTTTGTGCTGGTTTTCATGGGCTGTGGTAGTGCTGTGTTGGCTGGCAGCTCCATAGGCAACATGGGCGTCGCCTTTGCATTCGGTCTTTCAGTTTTGACTATGGTGTATGCCGTCGGCGGCATCTCTGGATGTCACATAAACCCTGCAGTATCCATATCCATGTTGGCTGCAGGTAAAATGAAAGCAAAAGACACCGCAGCGTATATCGTCATGCAATGCATTGGAGCCATAATCGGCGCATCTGTGCTCTACTTGGTAGCGGTCGGAGGATCAGGCTACAGCCTTGCTGGCGACGGTTTAGGCCAAAATGGATACGATGCTGCTTCGGTTGGTGGATTTTCTTTGGTCTCGGGTTTTGTTGCCGAAGTTATCCTGACCTTTCTGTTCCTGATTGTGATTTATGGTTCAACAAGCGAGAGAGCACCGAAAGGGTTTGCGGGCGTCTCGATAGGGCTTAGCCTAGTGCTGATCCATCTTGTGGGTATACCGATCACGGGCACGTCGGTTAATCCAGCTCGTAGTTTGGGTCCAGCGCTCATAGTTGGGGGTACCGCGTTAAACCAGCTGTGGCTGTTCTGGCTTGCACCGATAATTGGAGGAGTCTTGGCTGCGGCTTTGTGGCGGATCTTTGAGTGAGTTGCAAGAGGCCGAAGTCTTGAAGATGCAGGTTTGGTATTAGCGCGGTTTTCTGCATTTGACAGCGCTTCAGTGTTTCTGACCACAGCAGTCGGTTAACTGCGCTCAGATGTGGTTCAGTGATTTTTACAGAAGTAGGGCAGGAGAAAAACATGAGGTTCAGGTGAAATCCTTTAACTAAGCTTGAAGCAAACAACAGGCAGACAGGATCGGAAGGATCTGAGATGAGGAGAAACTTGAAGAGATTGGTTCCATTTGAACGGGCCCTCTATCTTCTGCACCCCTACAATTCCTGCTTGGTCACAAGCAAGGGCATTGATGGAAGGGCGAATGTTATGGCTGTGGCTTGGATCATCCCGGTCAGTGTTGACCCACCGCTTTTAGCCATGAGTATTCGTCCAGAGAGACACTCGTACGGTCTCATCATGGAAACAGGCGAATTTACAGTTAACGTTCCAACGTATGAGATGGCGCAGAAAGTGCTCATTTGTGGGCGCAGGTCTGGTAAGGATCATAACAAGTTTCAGGAAGCTTCACTGACCCCCAAGAATGCGACGAAGGTGGGGGCTCCGGCTATTCAAGAATGCATTGCGCATCTCGAATGCAGGGTAGTCAAGAAAATTGAAACAGGAGACCACACATTGATCATAGGTCAAATAGTAGCCGCACGCGCTCTGTGTGGATACTTTGATCTCTTTTACAACATCAAGAAGTTTAGACCGTGCTTGCACTTGGGCAAAAACTGGTTTACGACATGCAGAATGAGGCGAGTGGAGCCTAAGATTTAGCGGGTGGGCTACTGACTAGCCAATGATTGGTAGGCGCACGCTGCGAACCTGAAGAAGCCTATGTGGACGATTTTTTGCCCAAGCTAAAAAACATAAGAATGTTAGGATTTCGTGGCAACGAATATTATTGTCCGGCTGCTTTTATCCCACGCAGACTTATCGAAACCATCAAAGACGCTGACTCGTTCAAAGCCCGCATTGTGAAGTATCTCTTCTACCTCTTTTTTCGTTGACAGGCGCGCCTCGCCATAATCGTGATAGCGTTCTTTCAGCTTTCCTTTCCAGTACACATCGAAAAAGAGGTCTACTGCAACTACATTAGTCGTGGGATTTCGCCGAGAAAATATTGTTCTGACGACCTCCTTGCCACGGCTTATCGATGCCCTATCGATCCACCAAGACGGATTCGCTGCTTCTTGGACATCAGTTTGGGAAATGTCAAATGCCAGAGTTCCTTTGGCTTCCAACACATGATGTATGGATTTCAGGCATCTGGCTTGGTCTTCGGTGGTTAGCAGGTGTTCAAAGGTGGATGATGCAAGGTACGTGAAGGGGAATTTCTGCTTCAACTGGAAATCACGCATGTCTCCCAGAATTAGCTTGATCCTTTTCTGCACAGTGGCACTTTCTTTCCGGACTTTTTCTCTAGCGGCTGCAATCATATATTTGGAGTTGTCGATGCCCCACACTGTCACCCCAGACTTCGCTAGTTCAACTGCCACTCTTCCTGTACCCACACCAAGTTCTAGCGCCTTTTCCCCGTGTTCAAGGGCTAAGCATTTGTAGAATCCTATGTCTTCTTTCTGTCCGAATAAGTCGTAGTATTTGGACGCTGGACCATAGTTCACATATGTCACCCATTATTGTCTTGTCCGAGGCGGAGCAGAATTCGTTTCTGCCTCAACTGTCATCCAGTTGTTATGGTAACATCTTGTTTAGGCTTTTCTTTTCTACTGTGAAATGACCCTCAGATTGTCATGGAAAACTAGGAGAAGCCCGACACACGGTCTTACTCATGCTGAACTTGGATAATGATCTGGAATTCATAACTTTGAAATGGCGTTGGTCCCGAATTTTATGGCTAAGGTGAGCCTATGCATCAGAAAGCAGTGAAGTTGAAGCCTTTGCATGGCTGGAACGCTTCGCACACTTCGATGACACTTCAGGGACCAGACTCAGGCTACAAGTATCCCGACGGCATAGTCTTGACTTTGAAGACTAGCAACAACGCAGATCACTATTTTGTAGAGCGCAACTTTGCCCTTCAATTAGCCAGCGGAATCAAGGAGTCCCTAGTTGCCAAAATTGCGAAACGGAAACCAGCTGAAAACAGACTGCCGAAAAAGAAAAAGCAATCAGAAGCTCGTCCAGCAAAGAACTGAGCTTCTGGGGCTATGTTAAAGCAGTTGCTCATTCCATTAGGCTAGTGGAAAACCTAACGCGTGCTTCATATGCGCGTTCTAAAGATTCTAATCATCAACCATTGCCAGAAGAAATCCATCTTTGATTGATCAGATCCCATATTCTGCCATCATGGAAGCTGCCCGAAACGCAGAAGGCAGACACGACCTCTCCTCTGGTGTCAAACGTAATCACTGAGGTATGGTGTTCAATTGCTTCCAAAAAGAAACCTGGATGCCCGCCATTTACCGTTGTGTATTCAACAACTATAACCTTGCCATCTGGCTTATGATCATAGATTTCCTTGATTTCAATGGTTCCGTCCCACCCGCCTTTAGGTACGTCGGTGGTTCTCAGAAACTCTATCACGGTCATCTCTAGACTGAGCTTCTGTGGTTCAAGTTTCTCAATATCAAGATAGAAGGAGGGAACATCAACAACTGGGCCTATGTAGTGCACGCGTCCAATAACGCTCACGTTTATGTTTCTTATCTGAGTGAAATTCCTGCCGTCAAAAACAAAGCTAACATAGGGCTTTAGGTCAAGGTTTTGGGGGCCAGCCTTCCCGTTTAAAGCGATTTCAACTGCCTCTTCGATGTCCCTTAGCACATATTTAGGACCAAACATGTACACGCTTGTATCCACAACAAATCCAAACAGTCTTACACGAGCACCGTCAAAAGATTGCGGATCAGAGACAATTTCTGCGATGGAAACGTCTCTAACAGCCAGAAATAGAGAGTTTATGAAATAGCCTATCAAGATGCCAGCGATTATAGTGACTGCTGTTATCATTGCAAGCTTTTTGCCTAGCAATTGGCCGACGCCCGAATTACACTGAGGATTCGGGATTAATAAAACCAGAGTTTAGAACAGTCTTAAGGAGTGTTCTTTTTGGCTCCTCTTTGTGCTAGGTCTTTTTGCATTTCTTCGCAGCGTTTGTACCATAATACTTCGTAATCTTTTTGAGATACAACTCTGTTTTTCAGGTCCGCTATAGTGTGAATTCCCTCATTTTTGCACCATTCCACACAGATTTCATAAGCATCCCAATCAAGTTCTTCGTCTTCCCAGTATGCGGGAACCTCAGAAATGTTATGCAGAAAGGCGGCAAAGGCCCTGGTGTGACCGTCGACAAAGACGATTTTGTTTCCGAGTTCCTTGATTGGTATGGGTTCGATTGATTCAGGTCTTGCGGGATCGGAAGCCTTCATCACTTTGGATAATTTCTCAGAACTAATGTATAGTTGACTTGGCTGTATCGCATTGAGCTTCATCATGAAGGTTTTTGTCATCACAGCCACGCCGGAATGTAGCTTATGCTGATATGAAATAAATCAGTGTCGTTTACGGAAACCAAAGGGATTCACGTTCAACAGTCGCTATTCATTACCCAAGAGGGAAAGTGTTTTAACTAATTCGCGCTTAAACGTTGAAAAAAGGGAGCATTATGGCTAAATGCCCGAAGTGTAAGAAGGAAGTTAGCCCCAAAAAGACTTGGAAGATGGTAGGCAGGAAAGACAAGACCGGCAAAAGAACCGAACTCACGATTGGCCTTTTTGAATGTTGCGGCAAGACCTTTAGGTCGGTGCTTAACAAGCGCAAGATCTAAACCAGCGAACAGCAAGCACCGACCCCTCCCTTTTTTCAAACAGAGCAACGATTACTTGTGCGAAGTGTTGAATGGCTCAAAAGTGACGAAAAATGCTTTGATAGATGCCGTCAGGCGACAGAATGGCTCGAAACCAGCAACCGGGCCTCGTAGGACGGTCGCATTCTAACTGTGAGGGCCGGGGCCGGGATTTGAACCCGGGCGCTAGGCTCCACAGGCCTATAGGCTACCAGGCTACCTCACCCCGGCCACTTTCCATGTTGTTTTGCCCGACTCCGACCACTTTTGAAATGTCAATCATCGTTTATTTGCGTTTTCGAAGGAATGTCAAATCGCCTTTTTGGCATACGTATTCGAGGCTGACTTTTAGTACGTGCTCGCCTTTTTAAGTACCGCCAAGTCGCCCGTTTCAGGTGAAAGGTCTGTGGGAACAAATAACTGTCCATTGTAGTAATCCATGCTGCTTATTTCAGGTAAGTTGAGCTTAAGTGGATCTTTCTCCTCTGGATCGTTACTTATGCCCTTGACGCTATTGTAGTTGCCAGCAATCGTTCCTATTGTGCCCGACTTCTTATGAATCATTCTAACGACGTGATTCTGCCTATCCCCTACGAAGATGTTTCCTTCTTCGTCAAGCGAAAATGATATCGGTCCGTCGAATCGTGCCGCTGGATTGCCGCCAAACGTGGCATTCAGGGCGTCTCCACCGTCTCCCTCGTAGCCCGCTTTTCCGTTCCCTGCTATAGTATTGACCACACGACGTTTCAGGTCAATCAACCTCACCGCGAAATTCCTACTGTCCAGAACGTAGATGTTACCATCAGGTCCTCTCCTTATGTCATAAATCCAACTGAATCTGGCTTCGCCAAAATCCGCTGCTCTAGACTGAAAACCCATTGAGCCATCACCAAGTGTTAACACCGGCTTGCCCAAGCTATCAAACCTCCAAATCTTGCAGCCTTTGACCTCGTTCACCCAAACTAAGCCCTCGTTGTCCACCACGCAGTTTCCGGCATCTTTCATCCCTATGCTGGAACCATCAGCAAACAATTTGACTTTTTTTCTTTCAACGTCAATGCGATAAAGGCGAGCGTCGCCAAAGTTTGAGACTATGAGGGTACCATCGGGCAGATTGTCTATGTACATTGGATAGTTCAGCTTTGCAACGATGTTAGGCGTCTCCTCAAATACCTGATGAGCAGCCACTGTCCACTCGAGTCGATCATTTTCTCCAATGATGCCTAGAAAATGCTTTTGGTGGGATATTGCGTAGTGATTTCCGTTCCTGTCGTGAAAACCGAAGTGTGACAACCCATTCTTCACGAAGTCTTCTGGTCCGAAATGAATTATCCTTTCAACCGTCCAGTCAGCCAAAGTATATCACGCTGGCTACTTCTTATGGAGGTTCGCCTGAGGCGACAACACATCAGCTTTTATCAAGTTTTATCTGTTTTGCCGCGGAGGTATGCAGGAGTCGATTATCTTCGTTTCTTTTGTTTTCCGGAGTATTCTTGAAAGGCTGTCCATAGTTTCGTGGTCATCGCTGCAGAGAAT
>Ga0315310_10000723_pt1 | contig 21123 bp, 25 predicted proteins | sample TDP5_MG_FD_203630 | JGI IMG/M metagenome (GOLD analysis project Ga0315310, IMG submission 203630) | Freshwater sediment microbial communities from Lake Towuti, South Sulawesi, Indonesia - TDP5 | ecosystem: Environmental > Aquatic > Freshwater > Lake > Sediment | place: Indonesia: South Sulawesi...
AGGGACAGTGCCCAGCCTAATAAATCCGCCTTCAGGCTGCAGATTCCATGAGAGATGCCCCTACGCTATGGAAACATGTGTAAGGGGAAAGCCAGCTTATGTAGAGGTAGCGAAAGAACATTTCGTTACTTGCCACCTGTATCCCGAGGGTTAGAAGTGAGCACTTTTATAGAAACAGTCGGCCTAAAGAAGTATTTCCCCGTGACGGGCGGAGTCCTTAAAAGAAAGATAGCTGAAGTAAAGGCTGTAGACGGAGTTAGCCTCAGCATACGAAGGGGAGAAACCTTCGGGCTTGTCGGCGAATCCGGATGCGGCAAGACAACCTTCGCCAGAACATTAATTCGGATATACACTCCGACAGCTGGCCACATACTCTTCGGCGTTCCAGACGAAATTATCGAAGAGATCGACGACCTTGAAGCAAAAATCCAAAAGACTAAGGATTTGAGACTCAAAGAACTTAGGAGGAAATATCTTAGAGATCTTAGGAGAATGTACGACTTAGCTTACTTTAGAGGATACAAGCTTAGACCGATAAGGCGAAAAATGCAGATAGTTTACCAAGACCCAACAACCTCCCTTAACCCCAGAATGCTTGTTAAGGATATAGTCGGCGAACCCCTAAAAGTGCAAGGAATAGCAAAGGGATCAGAAGCCCGGAAAAGAGTGATAGAAATGCTCGAAAGAGTAGGGATGACAGAAAAACACTTGTACAGGTATCCCCACGAGTTCAGTGGAGGGCAGAGACAAAGGGTCGCCGTAGCTAGGGCGTTGGTGACTAAACCCGAATTCGTGGTCCTTGATGAACCGACATCCGCAGTGGATGTTTCTGTTCGCGCCCAATTGCTCAATCTTTTCCAAGACTTGCGGAAAGAATTCGGCTTAACCTACCTGTTTATTACTCACGACTTAAGCATTGTAGAATGCATAAGCGACCGTGTTGCCGTCATGTATCTTGGAAGAATCATCGAACTAGCGGATACGTCAGAATTATACAAGAACCCTATACATCCTTACGCAATCGCTCTCTTCTCATCAATACCCATCCCTGACCCAACCATAAGAAGAGAAAGAGCGATGCTCACAGGCGAGGTGCCAAGTCCAATTAATCCACCTTCAGGCTGCAGATTTCATCCAAGGTGCCCTCATGCAATGGACATATGCAGCAAAGAAGAACCTGACCTCATAGATGTTGGGAATGGGCACATCGTAGCTTGCCATCAATATGTAAAATAACAAATCCGCAGAAACAAGGTTTCGCAAACTATATGTATAGGGATCACCCATTAATTTAACGGAGTAGCCGGGGGTTGGGTGTCACCTTGACCAGTTTCGCGGTGGAAATGCGGTGTAATAAGCACGGATTTGAACGATTTAGGGTCAAAATTGTAAGAAAATTTAACATGCCTCCCGATGTAATAGTCCCCGAGTTGAGTAGAAGGCCAACAGTCGGCGAGATAAAGTGTATATACGTGGGTCGGGGAGTCAGCAACAAAGAAGTTGAGAAATACCTAGTTAACTACTTTCGAGAAAAAGGTTTGTTGCAAAACATAGTGAAAATGCGTCTAATAACCTAATTTCACACCAAAAACTAACCGAAACTTAGCATTAACATATACCTGTTTTCGCTTCAGGATTTCTCCGTATCATTTGCAGGAGAAAGATGTATCCTATAGAAGTTAGTTACATTAGGCTTAAATAGGTTTTAATCGCTCATATTTTAGTGCTGAAGGGAGAAGGGAGCCTTTGAAATTTACGCTTAAAGAGACTTTATTTAGCTTAGCTTTTCTTATATTGTTTTCTTACTTTGCTGCACCCTTGGCGCATGCCGGAAGCGCAACTATTTGGACTGATAAGGCGGATTATGGTCCTGAAGAAACTGTAACTATTTTTGGAAGCGGATTCTTGGCTAATACGCAGGTTACGGTTTCAATTACTCGTCCGGATTTAACTGTGGACACGATTTATGCTGTGACAAATGGGTCTGGCGCTTTCACTTGCAGTTATCAATTGGACGGCATTGAAGGAACGTACACCGTAACCGCCACGGATGGAACAAACACGGCAACAACAACGTTCGCAGATTATGGGTTAACCGTTAGGTGGGTTAAGTCGTCTGGTTCTGCCTATCCACCAGAAAAGAACGATTTCAACACTGCTGAGAAAGTGTATGCGGTGATTAATGCAACGGGAACTGGTTCGAAAACGGTGCGTATATATATAGTAGCAAATGAAAAATGGGATTCAGCAGATAATGGCAAATCCCTGACTGATGTCTCTGGGAGTTATGAAACTGTAACTATTTATAGTGGGCTGAATGGGCCGTTTCTCATTTGGCAAGCACCTACCACGGCTGGTAGCTACGATATTATTGTAGACGTGGATAGGGACGGGCAATTTGATTATGGGGGTTCAGGATATGATGTTGTAGACGACCCAAGTGATTCGCCAGGATTTACCGTAACCGCACCAACAGTTTCCATTACGATAACTTCAAGCCCAGCCGGCTCAGGCTTTGTTAAAGTTGATGACATGCCAATTACTACTCCCAAAACTTATACGTGGACTGTAGGCTCAACCTACAAGCTCGAGGCGCTTTCTCCAGTTTCAGGCGGAACGGGCGTACAGTATGTTTGGACTAGTTGGAGCGATGGAGGAGCTCAAACCCACAACTACGTCGTCCCAAGCTCAAGTGAAACAGTCACAGCCTACTATAAGACGCAATATTTGGTTTCTTTTAGGCAGACTGGTTCCGCTGTGGCGCCCACAGTCGATTACCGTATTGATACTGGCTCAACACTCACAGGCACAGTTCCATTTGATGTTTGGGTTGATTCTGGTAAGCAGATTTCATTTACCTATCAGGCGATTGTGTCTGGAGGTTCCGGCGTAAGGTATGTTCTTACTGGTGTTAGTCCAACTTCTCCACAAACCGTTACCAGCCCCCTCACGGTAACTGGAACCTACAAGACCCAATATCAGGTCATGTTTACCCAAACTGGGCTGGATGCAACCGCCACCGGAACCGTTGTCACAATAAATGGTGTCTCCAAAACCTATGGTGATTTACCACTCACGGACTGGTTTGACAGCGGAACAACATACTCCTACAGTAGCGCCATTTCAAGCACTGTTACAGACAAAAGGTTTAGGCTGGACAGTGTCACTGGTCCAGCTTCACCCATAACAGGCTCAGGAACAGTTACTGGCAACTACATACCCCAGTACAAGGTAACCTTTACCCAGTCTGGGTTAGATGGCACTGCAACTGGCACCGTGGTAACAGTCGCAGGTGCACCAAAAACTTACATTGAACTGCCTTTCACAACTGACTGGCTTGACCATGGCTCCAGTCTCGCCTTCGAGTATTCGGAAACCGTGACAAGCTCAGTTTCAGGCAAGAGGTTTAAGTTTCTCAGCGCAAGCCACACATCCCCCCTCACCGTAACAGAACCCACAACTGTAACCGGCAACTACAAAACCCAGTACCAAGTCACTGTCACGGCTACCCCGAGCGGGGCTGTTGGAGGAACCTTTAGAGTCACATACACCCAGTGCGGAACCACTTATACAGACGTGCAAAAGACAACATCATGGATGGATTGGGTAGACGCTGGCACAACCGTGACTGTGAGCGAACCCCAAGACATCATTGGCGTGTCCTCAGACACCAGATACAAGTTTGACCACTATGACCCATCCGACAGCGTCTTGATGACTGAAGCCAAAACAATCACTCTAGTCTACAAGACGCAATACGTTGTGTATTTCACTCAGACAGGCGCAGCTGTAGCCCCAACAGTCACGTACACTGCTGACACAGACCCTGTTGAAACTGTTCCCTTCGGTGTTTGGGTTAGGGCTGGTTCAGATATCACATACACCTACAAAGACATTGTGCCGGGAGGTCCCGGCGTTAGATACGTTCTCACAGGTGTCGCTCCAGCTTCTCCAGTGACAGTAAACGGTCCCCTAACAATAACAGGCAACTATAAGACTCAATACTACTTAACAGTCACTTCTCCCTACGGCATAGCTGGCGGAGAGAACTGGTACGACAAGGATGCAACAGCTTACGCCACGCTTAACACTGACATGGTTGACCATGGAAATGGTACCCGAAGGGTGTTTACTAACTGGAACGGCGACGCTTCGGGAACAAATTATGCACAAAGCAATCCAATAATTATGAATGGACCTAAGACTGCAGTGGCAAACTGGAAAACCCAATATCTTTTGACAGTGCTCACAGACCCAGCAGGTTTAAGTCCTCAACCAACAAGAAACCCAGCTGGTGAGGCAGGCCCCGCGAATGGCTGGTGGTATGATGCAACAACACCCGTAACCCTGACAGCTCAAACGGTTTCAGAATACACTTTCAACTACTGGGATGTTGACGACGCCTCCCAAGGCAGCGGGGTAAATCCAATCTCAGTTGACATGGATGCGCAACACACAGCCACGGCCCACTACAGTCTTGCTCCACCTTCGGTATCCATAAGCCCACCCTCGGCCTCAATACGTGTAGGCCAATCAGTAGCCTTCACATCAACAGCCAGTGGAGGAAAACCGCCCTACAGGTATCAATGGTACTTGAATGGTACCCCAGTTTCAGGCGCAACATCAAGCAGCTGGACTTTCACTCCGGCAACAACTGGCACCTACCTCATATACGTGAAGGTTACAGACCAGAACGATAACACTGCACAATCCGCCACTTCAACAGTCAAAGTCGGCCCGGCGCCTCCGGTGGGAGGATATACGACTTCATTTGCCAAAAATGTTCCAACATCCCAAACAGCAGCCTACACCGCGCTGATCGCCTTCTCTGGCCTAGTTTTGATCGTAATAAGACGAAAAAGAAAGTAGGCATATATTAGACATTTTTCTCTTATAACATTTGAGACTAAACCATGGAGACTATTCAATAGATGGCTAAGAAGAGAAGAGAAACATTAAAGGAAAAAGCCCAGCTGCCTTCAAAAAAACAGTTGATAACAGTTTCCATAGTTCTCGCCCTTATAACAGCCACAGTCTCGATAATTTTCCTTTCACAATCATCCGACGTCCCATTCTCTCTTAAAGCAGCCATAATCGACCAATTAGGAGAATCGGACCCCTCATTGTTAAATTGCACATTTGTGGAGAGCGTCACCAACGTTTTGGAGAGTCACAATTTCACCGTCACTTATTATAATGAGACTTTGGACGTTGATTTCTTCAGAAGACTCGCTGGTTACAATTATGGCGTAATAATATTAAGGGTTCACTCCGCCCTAAGAGAAGACAACTCGACAGTAGACCTATTCACAACCGAAAAATATGCTACTTACTCCAAATATCAATGGGAACAAGACCATGGTCTTATAGTTGTGGGTGAGTATCTATATAGGCCTAAAGAATACTATTACGCTGTCACGTCGCTTTTCATAAGAAACTTGGGAGGTCGCTTCCCGAAGAGCATTGTGATAGCTATGGGTTGCTGGAGCTTGAAACCAGAATGTGAACAAATGGCTATGGCCTTCATCGATAAGGGAGCCAAAGCCTACGTTGGATGGACAGAAATTGTTTTACCTAAAGATACTGATCATGAAACTTTTAGGTTATTGGAGATGTTGCTAAATGAAAATAGAACGTTAGTTGACGCTTTAAGCCGAACAAATCTTTACTCTTACATTGCCGGAAACAAAACAATCTATAGCCACATGTGGTTTTATCCGTCGTCAGCGGAGAATTTAACAATCTCTGGATTAATTTCGGAAGCAAAAGTTTCATCAGCTCTAACTGCATTTAATAATGCGAAAAATTTTTCCCCAGTCTTAATCGCAAATACAAAACAAGAAGAATTTACATAGAGAAACCGAGCTTATATACCAATTCTTTGTAGCGTCTTGAAACTATTGCATAAAGTTGATTTCGCAGATAGTCTCCGACGGAACTGGTTTTCTGCAGCTTGCCAATTTCTTCTGCTAACTTTTTATCTTCTAAAACTTCTGTTATCCACTTTTCAAAATCTCCCCGATAGAGATGAAACTCTAGTGATTTCACGTTTACTTGGTTTATTTTTTCCATAAACTCCTTCAGGGACGTTGCGCTTTCACCCGTGTAGTTTCCGATGGATGTAAAGAAGTAGAATGCTTTTTCTCTCGGAACTGTTCTAAGGATTTTGGAATTCGTTTCCTCTCTCAAGGTTTGTTTTCTCCTATTTTATTATGTGCTTCTTTTATAAATGTTAACTTTTTCGGGTCATTGGCTACTGAAAATTGGGTTTCCTTAAACTTCTTCGTCACCATCGACGTGCGAATCCTCAAAACACCAGGTAAGGGGGCAACCGAATTGGCGATAAATGCGTGCAAGGCTTCCTGATTCTCTGCAACAACCTTCGCAATTATTTGGAGTTCCTCTGAGAGGGAAGTGTAAACCTCCAGGACTTGCGGCGCTTCGCATAGTATCTTTGCGACTCTCTCGCTTTCTTTAGGGTCTGTAAAAACAGTTGTTATCGCCGTGATGCTTTTCCCCCCAACCTGTTCGGCGTCTATCACGGCCGTGTACCTCTTGATTATTCCATACTTCTCCATTCTCTTTATTCTGTCGTAAACCGTCGAGTGGGCTATCCCCAAACGTTTACCGATGGCTGTGTAAGTCTGCCTAGAATCTTCTTGCAATGACCCCAAAATTTTGTAATCTGTGGCATCTAAGGCCAAAGTGTTGTTTTTGAGCTTCAATGGCGTTCTTGCCTCTTACACTACAAAAAAGAGTTTTGTTTAAATTTATTGTTTGTTGTCGGAAAAATGTAGAAATCCTCACGTTTTTTCGTCAAAATTTTAATTGAAATTTTCCGTAAACTTGTCAGCAAAAACTCTATTTGGCTACAAACGTTCAATTTAGAGAATCTTTATCCTACATTTTTGCGAATAAATTGACAAATAAGTTTAAATTTACGGCTGAGCATAGAATATTGTTCTAGAAGATTCTAACAGAAGAGGTTTGTGATGAAGAGTTGAAGATGCCTAGAATTTGGGAGATTCTGAAAAAATTTAAGGATTCGTGCAAGTTTCGAGGTTGGAAAACTTCTGAAAGCGAAGACTGGATTGAAATCGGTGATAAATACCACAATTTTCTCTACGCTAGAGACATTCACCCTTCATCCTTTAAGAGGATAGCTTCAACCAGAAAATGTGCGATCCAAGAAGGCTTATCTTATCGAATCGTCGAAGCATCATACACCGCATGGCTTTTCTCGGAGCCGCCCTCAGAAACTCTTGTTAAAACAATTTTTGAGAATCCGGACTTTTCCAGGAGCGTAGCCTTCTATGATCTAAGCCCATTGTTTGAAGGAAAAAACCTATGCGTTAAACTGAACTACACAGACAGCCCTGTTTTCCAGGAGTTTGAGAGTTTCCTAAAGAAGGAGTTAAAGGTCAAGCTTAAGCCCATTTTCGCTTCGGAAGGCGACATTAAAAATTTCACTATTGCAGAGTTGACTTGAATTCTGAGCTGGATTTGTGAAAGGTTTGATAAAGGAAAGCCTCTAAAATAATTGTTGTGAAAGGCGATGTCTCAGGATGCCGAAAAATTAAAGAGGCTTGTCTCGTTCAAGCAAAAACTCGAAAAAAGGGTTGGAGAACTGGAATCTGAACTTAAAGAGCTACAAGCCACACTTGAAGCGGTAAACTCCATACTATTAGAAAAAGGGTTTAAACGCGCAGAGATAACAAAACCGCCTGCTGAAATAGAGGCTTTACCACCAGGAGAGGTGACGGTTGAACCTTCTCCTCCTCAGCCTCCAACAGAATATGAAGGTGTTATTCCATTAAGGGCTGTTACAGGCGAGCTTCTTGCAACGCTTTATGTAAGTGAAGATTCGTTACGGGTGGTGCCAGCGGAAGATAAGAGCTTTAACATTAACACGCCGCCCTTCACCCCTTTTCTGTTAGAAAGAGTCTTGGCAAAGATGCAGGAAAAGGACAGCGAACTAGCCAGAACCGGGCAGATAGGACCGGAGAAAATTTTCTCCTATAACATTGTTAAAGAAGGCGACACAATCCGTGAAATAACGATTAAGCACGTCGACCAAGACCGCTTAAGGGAACTTAAATCAAGCATCCGCTGGACGCTGGAGAAAATGTATGAGAAAATGAAAAGTCAGAGCTAGGCACCTCACTTTAACTGATTACCGCAGGCTTTATCGTCTATCGAAGTAAATGTCTCTCCTTTAACATTTTTGTCGAAGTAAAAAAGGTAAAAAATTGAGAGATCCAGTTTGGCGCGACTTCATTTTGGTAGTGGTATACTGCAGTTCCAAATGTCCCGATGTATCTTCCAGCCATCGGCTGTACGTTTCCAGACGACAATGTATTTGCCTTTATCTTCAATGGGTTTCTGTCCCTTTGGCTCAATTTTGAGAGTGTACTTACCCATTTCGTGAAACATATCACCACTTCCAGACACTTCCACTGTGGTCAAAACGCCATTCTTCACTCCCATTTGTATAGCTGCGCCCCAGAATTCTTTGATTCCTTGCCTTCCCCGGACCATCTCGCAGTTCGGCGGCAAGAGAACTGCATCCCCTGTGTATAAGGCAGCCACACCTGCAGCGTCACCTTTACGAAGACCTTCAGCAAACTTAAGATTCGCTTTTTCGATAGCCTCACGAACCTCTTCAGACATTTCGCATCCTCCTTTTCCTTCTTGGTACTTGTATAGCTCCCCACCTCGGAGCAAGGTTCTGCTACAAGTCACTTAGTAGATGTTAGCAGAACCTTAACCCTAAGTGATTCAACTCTGTATTAATAATTTGCGTGTGCATGCTTCCTCAACCTAGGAAAGGCATCGACATCTTTTAATATTCATGACTCATAATAACGGATGATGGGTTATGTTTCATGGTGAAAAGACCTACGTATTTTGGATTGGTCTAATCATTCTGAGTATAGCTTCGGTCTGTCTATTCGGCATAATCTGGTTTAATATCGTGCTTGTTCATGGAATTGCCCTCGAACTCCAAGTTCCATTTATTGTGGCAGCCATTGTTTTCATTTTGATAGGATTGTATATGATGATCTCTGGTGCAAAAAAGGAAAAATAAAGCGAAATTCAAGTTAGCCCTAAAAAGTTATGAACCTCTTCAGCATTTCCACTATAGCGTTTAACTGACCCGTGTATATGCCTACTGCTAAGAAGGAGACACCCAAAAGAAGCATCAACGCGCCTATTACCCTACTCTCTGGAACATCCATATGCCTTCTATCCCAAGTGTTTTCTTAACATGGCTTCGATGTATTTTTTGGGGACAAGCCCAACAATTCTGTCAACTTCTCTTCCATCCTTCATTACGAGCATGGTTGGTATGCTAAAAATTTGGAAACGCTCCGCGGTCCTTGGGTTCTCATCAACATTAAGTCTCCCAATAAGCACTTTTCCAGCGTATTCCTCGGCCAGCTCCTCGATTGTAGGGGCCAAGGTTAAGCATGGACCACACCAAGGAGCCCAGCAATCAATTAGGGCTGGCGAATGTTTGTTGACTATTTCCTCAAAGTTCGAATCTGTTGCACGAACAGGTTCCGCAGTCATTTCCTGCTTTTTCTCCTTCAGTTTCATAGTTTCCCTAAGTTTCTTTTCTCTGATATGCTTCAGTTCTTCATCTTTCTCTGATATAAACTGTTCCTTAAAGTCTGTCTCCAAACTTTTCAATGGCTTCCAAAAAGCCGGAAATCCCATCTGAAGCACTCTCAAAGATTACTTCGCCATGTTTCACGATGGAAAGCGTTAAATCCCTTTTTCTGAGGCGTTTCTGGCTATTTCTAGATTCTGCGGGCCCATTCCAATTTGTAAAGGGTGGCGTTTAAGATATTTATTGCTTGTTCGGCTTGGTTATAGCCATTCCGACTACAAATGCAACGCCAAGAACCAAGAGGACCCCAAAAGTGCCAGCGAGAATTGTTGAAATGTAGGGATTGTCGATTGTTGGTAAGGTGTAGTCGGGCATTAAGCCCTTCCATGTTGGTTCATGCTCTTCTATTCCAAGAGCTTCGACCACTCTTTCCAATCCGTCTGGAGCTTCTGAGGCGAACGGTATCAAAATTGCAAGGCAGAATAATATGATGATTAGCGCTTTAAGGTATCCTCTCACCCTGTCTCCCTCTGAGGATTGCTAAACCATTAAGAAGCATGGGCTGTAATCTGTGTAGTTGGGATACAAGCGTAGTTGTTATTGTCGCTTCGCCCAAACCGATTAAAGCATGCCAAAAAAGCATTGCAGGAACAGTAACTGCGACCCCTCCAGCGTCTGAAAAAACTGGAGAGAAACCTATCTGCAAACCGCAGGCTAGAGCTCCTAAAACTACGGAAAGCCATGAAGCAATAAAGATGCTTGAGAAGAGCCAGCTGCTTCTCTTGGAATTTTTTGTAAGAAGTTTCACTAGGAAAAAGCTTAGTCCAGCTATAACAGCCATGTTGAAGACGTTTGCTCCAAACGTGAATACACCGCCGTCTGCAAAAAATAGTGCCTGCATCATCAAAACAATAGTCATGCTTAGAATCGCCGCATAAGGCCCCAGGAGTACCGAAAGGAAAGTGCCACCTACCAGATGTCCGCTTGTCCCGTAAGCAATTGGAAAGTTTATCATCTGCGCCGCGAAAACGAAGGCGCTTGAAACCGCCAACAAAGGTGCAAGAGACCGGGGATATGTAACTCTTACCTTTCTCCACGACCAAACCAGAAATCCTATGGCTATTGCGTACATCAAAGCACAGATTGCCGGACTCAGGAAACCATCTGGAATATGCATCACGAAATCCTCGGTAACACCTTTTAATACAATAGTGTTACCAATCATGTATAAAAAGCTTTATCCTCTCTCAAAATTTCTCCTTCAGAAAACCAATGTGCACATGAGTCGAAAACGTTCCTCAAGTCTTCAAACAGAGAAAACAAAAGCTTTATTCTATTTCCGTGAAACGGAAAAATTCCAAATTCTTTCAGTGGTTCAAAAATTAATTCAATCTATTTATAAGGGAGGGGTCTAGTCACCGCAGAGCACAACAGAGAATAAAAGCTTTATGATGAGTCTCCAAACCTATAATGGGAACCCTATGAAAAAAATAGTTCGTGTGGGAGTGACTTTTCCTCCAGATTTGTTAAAGGATTTTGACGAAGTAATTGGTAAAATGGGTTACGACAACCGTTCTAAGGCGATTCAGGATGCCGTTAGGCTGTTCGTTTCTGAAAGGAAATGGCTTCAAGAAGAAAGGGGAAGTCAAGCCGGAGTTTTAATGCTGCTTTACGACCATGAGGTTAGGGGATTGGAAAGCACACTGACCGATGTTCAGCACCACTACTCCCACATAATCTGTTCAACGATGCACATTCACCTAAGCGAGAGAGAATGCCTCCAAGCCATAGCTGTAACAGGTGATGCAGCGGATATTCGAAAGCTAAGCGATGAACTATCCTCCAAAAGAGGAGTAAAAATACTAAAGACAATGCTCGTTTCCCTTTAACCCCTCAATTTGTCAACTCAAACATTTTTTCCAGAGCTTTTCTAGCCTTTTTTGCTATGGGCTCTGGAACGGTAACCACACATTTCTCTTCTTTCAAAGCCATGTAAAGCCTCTCAAGAGTATTCAGCTTCATGTTTGGACAGACAGCTTCCTCATAGGCTAAAATAAACCGTTTTCCGGGGTTCTCCCTCCTTAAGCGGTGTAGAAGACCCTCTTCGGTAGCTACAATAAGAGTTTTGGCATCGCTTTCCCTTGCGTAGCGGCACATCTGTGAAGTGCTTCCAATGAAATCGGCTGTATTCTGCATTTCAAGGGTGCATTCAGGATGAACCATGGCAGCAGCGTCTGGATATTGCATCTTGAGCATCTGCACATCTTCAGGCTGGAAAAGCAAATGGGTTGGGCAAAAGCCCCACTCAGGGATTGGAATGACTGTCTTTCCAGTCTTCCTTTGAACGTATTCAGCCAAGTTGCGGTCAGGCCCGAAAAGCACCGTTTCAGCATTCAGAGATCCTATGACTTCCACAGCGTTTGCCGATGTACAGCATATATCACAATAAGCTTTAGCCGAAGCCAAAGTGTTCACGTACAAAACCACAGGCACAAGCGGATGATGCACCTTCCACCTTTTAATCTCATCCACAGTGAGCATCTGCGCCATGGGGCAACGCGCACCAAGGGTTGGCAACAAAACCTTCTTGTCAGGGTTTAGGATTGTCGCCGACTCTGCCATAAAGTCCACAGCAGAAAAAACTATCATTTCCGCTTCCTTCTCCTCCATGGCCTTCCTGCTTAGCTCTATGCTATCGCCCACGTAGTCTGCTATGTCTTGGATTTCTGGCCTCTGATAGTTATGAGCCAAGATTACTGCCTTCTTCTCCTTTTTCAGCCTGATTATCTTGTCAGTTAGCGTCACTGCATTCGCCTTTCATAATTGACGTTTTGAAGGTTTTCTAACCGCACAGGGCAATATATTCTTTGCCTAACCGTATTCCAATTTGATTTTAGGGGCTTCTGGAGAGGTCTGCTCCGCAGTGGTAACATTTCTTCCTTATTGAACCCACGGATAGGGGTTTTCCACACGTTGGACATTTGTATTTTTCTTCGCATTCGCGTAACCACTCTTCTGTTTCGCCTTTCCTAATCCTTTCAAGGTTTGCCCTTAAGTCAACTCCGTCTTCTTCTAGGTAAGGCTTTGCCAGTTTCTCAAATTTCTCGCATGTTTCGTTCTCGTATTCGCCGCACTGGTAGCAGAACTCTAAGCCTTTACTTCTTAGACATTGGACGATTCTGCAGTCGTATCCCCAGCAGTCTGGCGTTAAAGCCATACAGCCTTCGCACCTCACTTTTTCCGGTGGATACTTAAAGCGGTCTGCGAGTCTCTTTAAATATTCTCCGTCGTCTCTGTAGGCTCGGTGTATGGCGCAAGCTCCACAATAAAGCCCACATCTACCAACAAGATTTCTGTCAACCAAAGCTCAGACTCCCTCTTGTTTGGTACGTAACTAAACTGGAACGCGCCTTAAAAGCTTGAAGCGTAATATTACTCGATTTAACCTCGACCTCAGTTGTTATCTCGCACTTGTCATTGCTTTGCCATTTTGATGGCTTAGATTTAGGATGTTTTCTTGTAGATTAGAGTTTCGCATATCAAGAGATCGTCAATAAACGTTTCGAGTTTCAAGTCTTCCCTACTCGTAACCAAACCTGTGTCCCGTCTTCTCCTCATTCCTTCATCCACCTTAAGGGTCAGCCTACTATATCTCAAGTCTTAATAAACGTTTCTTCTTAGCCGTTCAACTAGACTACAATGCGAGAAGAACATCCTTAAACTAACATTACAGAATTCTCAAAAGCTTTAGCAGAGGCTTAACCCTCTTTTCGGCATGATATTTTCGAATTCTCCTCTTGAGGTATTCCAAGTCTACGTTCTCGTTTTTTATCATGCATCGAATGTCTTCTATGTCGTGTTTGCCTTGCTTTTCAGTTCTTTGGAGAATAGCCTTGAAAATTATGTTGTCTTCGACTGGTATGACTGGAACTTCCACGGCGAAAAGTCTTCTCTGCTGAATCTTTTTCTCCATTTCATCGTCCATGAAAAAGAGGCGAGTTTCACCATTAACGTTAGTCCTCAAGTCAGCCACAACATCAACACCCTCAATATCTCTCAAAGCAGCCTCAGCCCTCCCTAAATCTAAACCCTTAACCAAAATGTCAATGTCCGTCACCTTTCTTTCACTTCCGTAACAATAGGCGGCAGCGCCAGCAAAAACAGCCCATGGAACACCAGAACCGTCAAGCCTACTTTTCACGATTTGAAGTCTAGAACTAAGAGCCTCATCCACCCGCAAAATATCCCTTCTGGCTCCTACTAATAACTTATGGTGTAGCAGACGAACAAAGGAGGATGAGTTAACGTGCTCATTTTGTATGCCTTTCCTCTTTCCACGGGTCGGCGGTGTTGCTGTATCCTCTGGACTCCCAGTAGCCGAGTTCTTGCATCGAAGTAAACTTTATTCTTCGAAGCCACATGGGGCTCTTGTATGCGTATTTTTGGGGGACTATGAGACGTAGGGGTCCACCCCTCTCTGGTGGTAGCGGCTTGTCATCCAGCTTGTACGCTAACAGAACGTTGTCTTCTAGCAAGTCGGATAGAGGCAGGGATGTGGTGTAACCGTCATCGCACTCAAACGTTACATATTTTGCGTTTTCTTTGGGCTTGACGATCTGGACGATGGTTTTGAAGGAAACGCCTTCCCACTTGTTGTTTAGGACGCTCCATCCCTCGACACAGTGAAAATCGGAGACGCTAATAACGCTTGGCTCTGCCTTTAAATCCTCAAATCTGAAAGTCGCTGGCTTTTCTACCTCTCCATGCACTTCTAGACGCCATGTGTTTGGGTCGAATTTTGGAATCGAGCCTATGTGACGCAAAGGAACTCCCTTCACTTCTTTTTGCCCTGGAGGCAACCGTTTTTCCTTCAATTTTGATGCCTTCATGGTAGGTGTTGCTGGATGAATTATTACCGACTTTGCGGAATTTATACTCTCTGAGCGTCTAGACCCCCCTTATAAATAGGTTGAATTCTGGCGCGAAGTTTTCGAGTTTGCTGGACTGGAGATGTCTGTGTGGGTAGCCCCTCCCTTATTTATAGATTGAACTATGAATTGGATTTGCCAATGCCTAGTCGGTTCTTCGTAACCCGTGAGCCTTAGATATGCAGAGTTGTTAGTGCGGCGGGCCGGATTCGAACCGGCGAACCCCTACGAGAAAGGATCTTGAGCAAGTTTTAAGTTTTAAAATAGCTGAATCGTTGTTTGTGTTTATCCTGAGGTTTTCGCGTGGTCCTGTTTAAGATTTTCTCAAAAATGGGGAAAGCCGTCTCTTTGGATGAAGACAGATGGCGTCATATATTAAACCATCCTGAGATGAAGGATCAACTGGATAGAATAAAGGAAACTGTCATGAATCCCGATGAAGTTAGAGAAAGTATCCATGACCCATCAATTCTCTTATTCTATAAACTTTATGAGGAAACCCCCGTGACAGAGAAATACCTGCTCGTTGTCATCGAAACCCAGAATAGAGAAGGTTTTATAGTTACAGCGTTCTTTACAGATAGAGTGAAGAAAGGTGGCGTAGTGTGGAAGAAAAAGCCTTAAGAATATGGTTTGACCCAGAAGGCGACCTACTCGAAATAGGACAAATAAAACCTACGAAAGGATTTTTCAGAGATGTGGGCGACGACATATTCGTCAGAGTAGACCACAAGGGAAACATAACGGGTTTTCTCATACTCAACGCGACGAAAAGAATGGCAAAAATAAGAGAGGTAAAGCTTCCAGTAAAAGCAACCTTTTCCAAAGCAGAAGAATAAACGTCATAACCTTTTTGAAAAATAAGTATTTTGGTGCGGCGATCCGGATCTGAACCGGCGAACCCCTACGGGAAAGGATCTTGAGTTCATGATCTCTTGGTCTTTGTTACAATTGGTCAGAAAGTTCGAACTTGACCTTGTAGTATTTTAGCTTAATGTTATCATGTGGTGCAACAGCATACTTGAGTTGATCATCTGCTTCATTCGTGATGATAATACCCTTGACTTTTTGATTTTGCCTTGCCAATTCCAATTTGACCCAACCCATGTATCGTGATATTTGGCCGACAACTTTGTCGCTTTCCTTTCCTTTCTTGGTCTCGATGACCACGAAGCTGCCTTCTCTATCTACACAGAGCAAATCAATCCGTCCAGCATCAGTTTGGTACTCTTTCTCCTTTAGTTGAAGTCCGCTTTCCACAAGTGAGATATTTTTCGCCAAGAAGCTGAGTAAATCCTTTTCCAGACTGACGGATACTCCCTCGGTTCCTTCTGCTGTTATCCTTTCTACTGTGTCGCTGTCGAGAAGCTCTCGCGCCATATACATGAAGCAGTCAACGCGGGCCAAGTCAGTGTTCAGTTCTCTTTTAATGCTGTTAAGAACTTCATTGATTCTTGCATAGGCTTCACCTTTGTTTGTGATCATCTTAGGCAGAAGTCCCAATCGTTCCAAAGTACCTTCGACCATGTTATTCCAAACACCGTATTTGTCTGAACAATCGCAAACATGCAATATGGCTGTTGCCAAGTTTTTGCCCATCCCCTTCACAGCAAGTTTACCATCTAGAACTTCATTTATTCTTGCTTTAATATCGACAGATTCATCTTGCAAGTAGGCAACCGCTTTTTTCACTCCACCCATGTTTTCTGCTGCTTCTGTTCCTCGTCGATATAGTCCGGTCCATGATTGATTATTTTCAAAATATAGGAATGCAATAAAATCCTCTTTCTCGAGCTTTTCTAGATTAGCGAGGCTGAAAAGCTGTCTGAATCTCTCCCTAGCCGCTCTTCTTCTTTCATACCATTCGAGAACGGTGCTTCCTGTCATTGGTTCGTTCATTCTATTGACGGCATTAAAAAGTCTCTGAAGAATTGTCCTTTCCTCTTCTGTTATCATACGTGCCCTACTCCTAGGTCATATTCAACGGTTGAACTATTAAATTTATCCAAAACTCATCTTGTATTGCTTGATGGTGCAGAAGATAAGATTTGAATTCGCGAACTGGTAGGACACCAAGCTACTTCATTATAGTAAAGCCATGGTCAATGATGTCTTTCTTGATCCTTTGAAGCTCTTCCTGTTTTCGCTTTTCAAGAACCTTTATTGGAGTCCTAAAAACGTACTCTTGGTTTGAATCCACATCTGGCTCAGTTAACCAGAAGTAGATCTCATCTCTGATAAATAAAAGCTCACCCAGAAGCGAGTCAACAAGGTCCTTTCTCGTCACGGGCTCTTTTAATCTTCTCAAAGAATCTTTGTAGTGTAAAATTTCTCCACGCAGGATTGTCTCGACTACAGTGTTGGCTAGGTCTTCTTTGGTTTTGAACGTCGCATACTGAAAATCGAGTATTTCTTTAAATTCTTTTTCAACATAGTCTTCGAGTCCTTCTTTAATACATGGATTATGTATTTTCTCAATTTCCTTGCCAATAGGAACTCTGTTCTTACCTCTAATGATTTCAGCGCAGTTATTGTAAGGATTGGCACGAAGAAACTGCATTCTTCCAAGTTACGGCGGATTGTTTGCGATGGGTCTTTTCCTAAGTCAATGTCTGTTCCTGCGACAAAACAGGATATCTGCTGTTTTCTAAGAGCTTTTCGCAGGTGTTTAGCAAACTCCAACCCCGTTGTTGTTTCGTAAGAAATGAAAACAGTGGCCATTTTAATCACTACTACTATTCCAGCTCAACCTTTAAAATTTAAGCTAAACTCTTGAAGCGATTTGAACCCGCGAACTCTTATGAGAAGGAGCTCTATTGTCTCGTTGAAATCTTCATGGTCTTGTTGTTGATTATGTCAACAATGGGGCGATTATTGTTGTAATGGTTTGACATAAGCTAAGCAAACTGCCTACAGTTGCCACCGCCTTTAGTCCCTCCCAAGCGGTTTTCAGTATTTCACGGTTCGGTTTCGACTTCGCCAATTGGCTTTTTATAGTGTCTATATCAGCATGATAACTCAACTTCTCTTCATCCGTGAATCGGTCACTTTTCTGAATTTCTGTGTCCAGAAGATCAAGGTTCCTGAACAATTCACTGTGCTGATTGTAGACGACGTTGTTTTCCCCTATTATTGTAACTCCTTGAATATTCATGACATTGATGCCCTCAAATTTGTGTGCACTTTGAAACCTAGAGACACCTTGGAAGTGATTTATGCCTATATCAGATATCTTGTAGGTCACTCTTCTTGCTGTTATAGTCATTCTCCCTCTTTCCAAAGGAAACTCTTCCACTTCTCTGATGACCCACTTCGTCTGAATAAGATAGTCAAGATTACTGACAACTTCTGGACCTTTGAACCTCTGTTTCTTTAATGCCTGCTTTATCTTGCTTATACCAATGCTCGTGCTTCTGATGCCTCTGGCCCTTTGATGAATTGAATACAGTAAGCCAAGTATCGCTTCCCTTATTTCATCATTGGGATTTGGCCTCATGATTTTCCGCCCCACATTAATTGCCACTACAATTCATAATTCAATTGGGAACGTGAGTATTAATCTTGTGGACAAGTGATTAATATTTGAAATAAGTCTAGGGGACATACCTCTCTTTTTTGGTGCGGCGGGCCGGATTTGAACCGGCGAACCCCTACGGGAAAGGATCTTGAGTCCTTCGCCTTTTTAGGCTTTTATGCTTTGACCTGGCTTGGCTACCGCCGCATTCAATAACCACTTTCAAATCTTTCTTATTAATTATTTCCTAATGCATCAGTTATGATTGACTCTGGCACATTAGCATCAAAAGTTTTGCAGTTTTATGACTGAAGGTTTTATCCCTTTGATTTCTTCAAGTAGATTATTATGCCAATCACAGCCACAGCGCCTATGCCTCCCCCTATGTAAAGGGCGTACTTCACAAAGATGGGCTGCTCTTCCACTCTTATTATTAGCGGCGGACTCTCACTTTCGTACATAAGCGCATCCTCATCAAATCTTGCATAAGCAATCCATGTTCCAGTGGATTCAGGTTTAAAGCTGGCTGTGAAGGTGCCATTTTCGACAGTGTAGCATGTTATCTCTGCACTTTCGTTTGCGCAGTTAAAGTAAACCATGATGGGAACGCCTTCAGCTTGGGGGGTCAAATGGCCTTTGACAGTTATGTTGTCACCTAACCGTACCGTCTCATGAACCAGAGACACGTTTAGCGTTGAAGAGTACTTTACACTGTAACTTCCATTGGCAACGAGAACACTCTTCAGCACATCGTTAGCTTCAACTCTGTAACTGACAAACGTGCCTGCAGCTTGCCCAGAAATAACCGCCCTACAAGTTCTATTATCCATAATCTCCATCTCTGTCGCGGTTGCATTCTTCCAGCCGTCAGTTGAGTATCGCAAAGTTGCGTTTTCCAAGTCCGTCGAGTCTGAGACGTAGGCGACAACTGTGTCATTGTACGGATACACTTTTCCTGGAATAATTGAAGGTTGTAAACAAGCATCAAAATCGGTTTTAACCAGAAACTCTATCGCCCCAGAGCCAGCTTCCCCTATAAAGACCAGATGGTAAAGGTTTTGATCAGAATATGGCAAAGTAAAATTCAAAAACATGTCTTGGCCATAGAACTCGCAGCTTGCATAGGCCAAACCACGATATTCTTTACTCTCCAGGTTGTAGCCGCCGACCATGCCACTTCGGTTACCGAAAAGCCCAGGCTCCCAAGCCAGCGGAACATCATTTAAGACGGTTTTGTTATTTGATTGCGGATCCGTCATTAGATAAAGCCTAGCCTCATACATATCCAAAGTCTCTGGAACTTTGACCCAAACCTCAATGTACCGACGCTCAGTCACAAACTCGTAAGCCCAGCTTGTATTGAAAACAGGTAAGCTGTTGTTATCCTTTCCTTCAACGTAGTGTTTGTGCCAAACATTGCATTCAACATTTTCAATCATCATGAAGGTTGCTTGTTGGGCTCCCTCACTTTCCCTAGGGTCATTTGCTATTACAAATGTGTAGTTGCCTGAACATTTCGGGACGAAGAAAGGTTCTTCCACGGTGGTGCCTAGGTGTTCAGGAAGTCCGGCGGATTCGGTGTGATAGCCTTCCATTTCTCCCAGATGGTTGTAAACGTAGATGTCATAGTCTGTTTTTGGTTCCGAACCATTGTTTATCCACGCGCCATAACAGTAGACATGATAGCTGTGATTGGCAAGAAGCGGGCACACTATGCTCCAGTTTTGCCCCACAGGTATTTGGGAATCGTTAAAAAATTTTGGGAACACGGGTTTTTCTATGTAACTCCAGTTTCCGAAATCCTCCGAATCTAGGTGGTCATGCACGTATCTTTGATACTCTGGAAAGTATTGGGCTTTAGCGTCGAGATTTATATCAATGAATAATGAAGCGACGAACACAATTAAGCCTAGAGCTATCAGCTCCTTTTTCACAGTTAGAGCGCTTACCAAGTCTATCACGGAATCACCTATTTTTGTGTCCTTGGCGAAGCATATCTGTTATGAACATCAACTCTTAATTCTCGATCCAGATCTAGCTATGGCGAGGAAGATGCCTGCAAAGAAACAAGACGAAAACGCGCTAAAACAAAATTTTAAACGGTAAAGTTTATTAGATAGCTGTGCAGTTTACGTTTCTTGCTCTAAAATATTGGAGATCATTTTTGAAGTTGGATGATCCAACACTCGGAGGAAATTGAAAATTTGAGAAAACCCGCATCAAATAATCTCGTTCAAGCACGCTTAAATGTAAAATTGCGGGGGTTTATTAGAATTGGCTGAAATTTCAAAAGAGGATACGAACCTCCTGTTAAGAGCGTTTTTTAGAGAGAAGGGGTTAGTCCGCCAACACTTGGACTCTTACAACGAGTTCATAGACCACGGCCTCCAAGAAGTTATAGATGAAGTTGGCGAAATCCCAATAGAAGTTCCCGAAAGCCCATACAAGGTGAAGTTAGGTCAGATATGGATAATAGACCCCCAGACGAGGATAACTGGTCCGTACACGACAGAAGTGGACGGCACAAAACACGAAATCTACCCTTTGGAAGCTAGACTTCGTAACCTAACGTATGCGGCTCCAGTAGCCCTCGAAATGACTCCCGTAATAGACGGCCGAGAACAGGACACAGAACTTGTTTACATCGGGAATATTCCAGTTATGCTGAAATCGAAACTATGCTTTCTATCGCAGCTCTCAAGAGAGGAGCTGATAGCATGTGGAGAAGATCCAGACGATCCTGGCGGCTACTTCATAGTGAACGGTTCGGAACGTGTAATAGTAGCCATGGAAGACTTGGCTCCAAACCGAATAATAGTGGACATAGACGAGAAAGGAGCAACACCCGTGTACCAGGCAAAAATGTTCTCCACAACTGTGGGCTTTAGGGCAAGGATAGAATTAAAAATGAAGTCGGATGGAGCCATATACACTTCAATGCCCGGCGTGCCAACTGAAATCCCCTTCGTCGTGGTAACGCGTGCTCTGGGCTTGGAGTCAGACAAGGAGATAGCTGAAGCGGTTTCTCTGGATAAGGAAATACAAAGAGAGCTGGAGTCCTCATTTGA
>Ga0315310_10000726_pt1 | contig 21096 bp, 17 predicted proteins | sample TDP5_MG_FD_203630 | JGI IMG/M metagenome (GOLD analysis project Ga0315310, IMG submission 203630) | Freshwater sediment microbial communities from Lake Towuti, South Sulawesi, Indonesia - TDP5 | ecosystem: Environmental > Aquatic > Freshwater > Lake > Sediment | place: Indonesia: South Sulawesi...
AAAAACCGACTACACTGACAATCGTGGAAACAAGCATCCAGCCTATTATTACAAAGCTAATGAAACGAGTTTCCTCGACGCGATGTCCTTCTATTTCATACTTCCTGCGACTGCAACAAACACCCAAGCTGAAGCTGATACTATAACCTTTGAGGTTCCGCCCTACTTTGAGGACGTATTTCTCAACAGCCCGTTCCTTATTCTAGCTGTCCTCATAGTGGTAATCATAATAGTTCTAATCTACAGAAGAGTTCGATAGAAAAAGAAAAGGCTATGGTGCCTTTCCTCCTTGGGTTTTCTCCGATGTCAAAAGCAGGTCTACTAGGGCTTTTTCATCCACCTCAGCGCGGGTTCTCCAGTCAAGGTACAACTGTCTGTTCTCATCTTGGGCTAAATAGCCCGCTCGAATATAACGATCCATGTTCAGGTCAACCCTCCAGCCAGGCAACTTATCACGAAGCAGTCCTTCCACCTCGTCTCGAGGGGTCTTTCCCTTTTTCGAAATTATGTAAGAGATGGCTATGGCTAAGCCAGCGATGTCATCTATTCGCCAACCACTCATCTTGGTCTCTTTAGGTGTGAGTCCTCCCCTCAGAGTTATGAAAAACCGAGCTCGGTCAAGCTGCTCCAGCGTTGGCTTTCCAGCAGGCGTCTCAGCCTCAAAGACAGTCTTTACCTGTAAGTCCAGCTTTTCTAGGTAGCTGTCTAACAAACCCAGCACCTTGGGATAGTCGGAGCCTAGTCTCTTCCTCAACTCCCAGCCTTTCACCCCGGGTTTTCTGTGGCGCCGGTAGAATAGAAGATGCGTCGCTCTCTTGAGCTTCCTTAAATAAAGCGCCTTTCTCCTCAACCGCGCCTGCTCTCTCTCCAATGCCTCCACTCCTCAACACTAACTGAAATTGGAACAGAAACCGCCTGCTTCTTACCTATTAAGGAACGCGGTTCATCAAAGGGCACGATGAAAATTTCCTCTTCTAAACGGTGCACCTCAAAAGTTGCATACCCATAGGTAACAAGAAAACTCGTCAAATACGCTCTCCTAACAGTCTCTTCATACGTGTCTGCGCTGACAAAATTCCAGTAAGGAATCTTTTTGCTTTTGCCAACTTTCCGCCTCAGTTCGTGCCACAGCATCTCTAATTCCTCTGTGAAAGCCTTCTCCGCCATTATGCTCTGTCTGATCAACTCCTCCCGAGTCGTGGCGCCCAAATCCGTCTTCATAAGGGTCGTTTTCATCCACCTTTCATTGAGGGGAAGCAGACTCTGCCAATACTTGATGGCTTCAGAGAGGCTATGAGGTGAAATCTGCTCCATCTCAACTATAGGATGCCACGCCTTCAGAAACACATTCGCCAAATCCTCTCGGCTCAACTTGCGCAACTTCTCCTCAAGCAAAAAAGGGTCAGTATAAAGCGAAGTCGACCTGTGCTTAACCCAGTCGCTTTGCAACCTAATAACAGAAGCCAAGCGATTGATAGTCTCAGCATCCAAATTCAACTCCTCCATCGAATCCCATTCTGGAAAAAACTCTCTGACGATGGTGATCAGATCGTTAACGTCAACCAGAAAAGGGTCTAAACCCCTCTCCTCAACTGACTTACACAGGTCTATAATACGTTGAAGATGATCTACGCCCAGTTTCTTCTTTTTGCCCTTGAAGGACACTCAAATTACCTTTTCACATCATGAGACTAAAAACGGGCATAAAAACATGATGCACACCTATAAACTGCCATTGGAAGCCCCACCGATATAGAAACCTTCTTTAAACAAATTTTATATTCAAGACTAAAAACAATTGAGTAGCTCAGTATGAAATGCAAGACTGTTCAGAGGGTAAAACCGATTCTATGGTTAGAACCAACCAAATTCGATTCTTGCTTTCCAGAGGAAAACTGGCAAAGATAAGAACAATAGCAATTCGTAGAGGCGTTTGGTATAAAACACTCAATAAAGCCGAGCGAGCACTGGTTGAGTTAACTATTAGAATCGTAAAGAAAATTGGAAGTCCTCTCCTTAACCGAGTGCTGACTTCCATCATTGAGAAACTACAAGCCTCCTTAGAAAGCGGAGTGGCAGTCCAATTGCTAAAGGTGGGACAACCCCTTGCCGAGAAGATCAGTTTGATAGCTCAATCATGGGGCAGTGTCTCAGCTTTTCAATGGAAATCAGACCACGGCTTCATTCGATTTTTGGCGGTTGTGTACATGGATACGCCCCACATGTTCAGAGACGAATTTACATTTCCATGATATGAGGAGAAGCCAAGTGGACATCGTATCAATAGTCATGACGACAATTGTACTCATACTGTTTTTCTGGTTAACTTACAATTTACCACCCTTTATCTTCGGTTTCAAACAATTGAGTGCAATTAAGAAACAAGGCACGAAAGATCAGAAGCATTCTGATCCTTCAGATTCTCTCAGTGACTTCAGACCAAAAGTCTCAATAATAGTGCCCGTTAAAAACGAGGCGAGGGTCATAGAACGTCTCCTCAAAACAATGGTAAACTTAAACTACGTCAACAAAGAAGTCATTCTCGTAGAAGATGGTTCAACAGACGAAACCCCCCAGATATGCCGTAAATGGGCCAAAAACTATCCGTCTCTCATTAAATATTATCACAACAAAGGAAGTAGTGGAAAACCTCCAGCCATAAACTATGGTGCTAGCAAAGCGATTGGTGATATAATTGCCGTCTACGATGCGGACACTGTGGTAGAACCTGATATTCTACAACAAATAGTTCCTCATTTTGAAGATTCAGAGGTCGCTGCTGCACAGGGAGAACTGGAAACGCTTAACCCAGATGAAAACCTGATAACGAAACTAACTGTCTTAAGTGATTTCTTTGTAAATATTCAACAGCTCGGAAAGGATAGGTTGAACCTCTTTGTTCTCTTGTCGGGGACGAACCAATACATCAGACGCCATGTTTTAGAAGAGATCGGATATTGGGACCAAGATGCCTTGTCAGAAGACGTGGAAATCTCGGTCAGGCTTGCCAGGAAAGGCTACAAGACAAAGTATGTGCCTGTGAAGGCAGGAGGAGAAGCTCCAGCAAAGTTAAAGATTTTCTTGCAACAACGCGCGAAATGGTTGGGAGGACATACGCAAGCCGCGGTGAAACATAAAGGCTTATTGAGGACCTTAAATTGGAAAATGTTTGACGCTCAGGTGACGTTGCTTTTTCCCATTCTTTTGATCATCGGCCTGATAGGATACATTATGGCTCTTTATGGGGCGGTAAACTATGCGGTCGCTCAAGTGATGGGAGCTCCCGTTGTGCAAATAATAGGCATACTACTGTTGTTCTTGAACTTGTTGACTCCAGCATTGATTGTTGTGTCAAAGCCTAAAAAAGCAATTTATATTCCACTGCTTTACTTCGATTGGATCTTTTTTGCCATGATATCAGTATGGGTCCATATAAGGGCACTTTTAAGGAAGCCACAGAAGTGGACAAGGACACCAAAAAGCGGGACCATAACTGTCCGCACCTTAAATGTTCCGGGACGAAGCGTTGAATATTAATGCTCAATAGACTTCTTATGCGTTGGTCATCACTAATAGGCAGCATCAGTGACAGAAAGGGATTTTTTCTTTCTTTCATTTTGGGTTTCGTAATTAGATTGATTCCTGAAGTTCTGTCATATCCGTTTCCAATAGGTTTTGATACCGTTTACTATGCAGGCAGGATCACCAGTGGTGTGGTCTGGAGCAGTTGGACAGCGATCTTTTCCATGTGGTTATTTGAGGGCGTGTTAATAGCGGTAAACTTAGTCGTGCAGATGAACCCTTTTCTTCTTTTGAAGTTGACAGTTCCCTTGCTATATGCGTTAAATGTGTGTGGGATCTACTATTTTTCTAGAAAAGCATTAAACTGGAGTGCGAAGACAGCTTTAATTGCTGCATTTTTCTTTGCATTTCAGCTGGCTTCATTGAGACTGTCTTGGGACTTATACAAGAACCTACTGGGCGCCGCAGTTCTTCTTTTCATTCTGCCCCTAATTAATGGAGTTGAGAGAAAGAAGAACTTTGTGATGATGCTTGCGCTTTCTTTGCTTTTGGTTATCTCTCATATACTTGTTGCGGGTGTGTTGTTCACTGTGGTTTTGGCTACGTTTATTAGCGATTTGTTGAGACACGAAAGACTAAAATCCCTCAGGCTTTCGTTAGCCGTCGGGCCTGCTTTTGCCGTGCTGTTGATAAGCGTCTTCGTGTTTCCCCAAACGGCCTACCCTCAAAGGAATGTCATAGTTTCTGAGGATACGGTTCATCAAAGTCCAGGAGGACTTTTTTTCTTAGTTAATTACTTGGGTGTTTCAGATGCTGTTCAAAACTACCCTACGTATCTAGACCTTGTCTTTCATGTTCTGTCCCTCTTTGGCGTCCTTTATTTGTGGTGGTTGCCTCTTGTCCTCGTCGGGTTTTTCAGAGATAGAATCCTCGACGGTTGGACTCTGTTGCTTCTCCTGGGATCTTTCAACGCTTTGATAACACCATTCTTCGCATTAGATTTGTGGAACAGATGGATGTTTATGCTGGTTTATCCCTTCACCTTCTATGCAATAAACGGTGTGCAAAAATTGTCCAAGTCAGGGGGCCAAAGTGTCATTTCGGGTCTCAGATGGCTGAACTGGATGAAAGTTACAAGGAAAACAGTGCTCAGAATCTTCTCTGTGACAGTTGTTTTCGGGTCTCTATTCTTGACACTTCCTCCCTTTTTTGATAGGGTTGGAATGTTTTTCATTCCTCCCGCGAGTCCTTATCTTCCCTCTACAATGTTATACAATAGCCTTCCCCTTCGGGATGTGAGACCTACAGTGGAGGTCATAGGATGGTTAAACGAACACATGAATGATAATTCGATTGTGCTCGTGCATCGTGCCTTCATATGGTGGGCAGAATTATACTTAGGCACAAAACATATGATTCTTTATTTTGAGAAAGATATTGAAGGGGCTTTGGAAATCGCTTCAAAACGCAGTTTTGATCCAATTTACATGGTGTGGTGGAATGAAAACTATCTTACATGGCAGAATCAAAACTTCGGCTGGTATGGACTCAGTGTTCCAAAATATTTTAAATACATCTTCAGCAATGACAGAGTCTCTGTTCTTCGATATTCGACGGATTAGATAAGTGAATGAACATGGATGAAGATAAAAGACCTGTAATCGTTGCAGCAATCCCTGCTTATAATGAGGAGAAGACCATAGGGAAGGTTGTTCTGCTAGCTCAAAAGCATGTAGACAGGGTTTTGGTCTGCGATGATGGCTCGACGGATTGGACAGCTGAAATTGCGGAGAAGTTGGGAGCGGATGTGGTGAGACATGATAAAAACTGTGGCTATGGAGCCGCTTTGCAGTCTTTGTTGAGAAGAGCGAAAGAGCTTGACGCCGACATTATGGTAACGCTGGACGGCGACGGACAGCACGAACCAGCTGAAATTCCAGCCTTGATAAGGCCAGTCTTAGAAGGCTTCGCTGATGTTTCCATTGGGTCCAGATTCATTAAAATCACACATGTTAATGACATTCCGTTGTATCGACGGGTTGGCATAGAAGCCATTACAAAGCTGACAAGAGCTGCCTGCTCAAACTATGCAATAAGTGATGCCCAAAGTGGCTTTAGAGCATATAACCGAAAAGCTATGGAATCATTAATGCTTCACGAGAACGGGATGGGTGCCAGCGTAGAGATTTTGCTTGACGCTAAAAAACAAGGTTTAAGGATGGCAGAAGTCCCTGTTCCATGTAATTATAAAGGTCTAAAGACCTCTACGCACAAGCCTTTGTCACATGGGATAAGTATAATCATGTCGATAATAAAGTTGGTAGTTGAAGAGAGACCCCTGATTTTCCTAGGTTTGCCTGGAACAATTTCTATTGTTGTCGGGTTAATGTTCGGAGCTTGGACTCTGCAACTCTACACGACAGCGCGCTATGTGGTCACTAACCTTGCGCTGGCTTCCATTGCCTTCATCCTGTTAGGATTCTTTATGGTCTCTACAGCCATAACTCTTTACGCAATAATGCGACTTGCACAGAAGATACGGCGGCAGTAGGGTGTCTCAGAGCACGCTCTGATCAATATGAGGATTCTCTTCGTCACTCCTCATTACCCACCTGACATTGGGGGTGTGGCTTGCCACGTTTCAAACCTCGCGAAAAGACTTTCAAAAAGACACGACGTAACTGTAGTTGCCTGCGGCTCAAAATGTAGTATTAGGAGGGATGGGAGCCTAAGAATTTTTGAGCTTCCCTCCGTGTCGCCACCCCCTTATCCGTACCAAACGTTGTCTAACTTCAGAATACCCTTCCCTCCTTGTATTTTGACCACGATACTCGAGTCGACTAAATTTGATATATTGCACGTTCATGGGCATCACTATCCTGCCACGTGGATAGCTTTGAAAAAACGCAAGCAAAAACCTTCGGTGCTTACGATACATGGCATGTATTCCCTTGCTTCCGGAGGTTCACATGGTAAAACAATAGTGGAAGAGGCCTTTAACAAAACGATATTTAGATCTGTTCTGAGACGTGCAAGTGCGGTCATTGGGTTAACGCCAACTATAGTGGAATATGCCAAAAAATATGCAGAACATTCAAAACCATGTTATTCAATTCCTAACGGGGTGGATGTTGAATTATATTTGAATAGCTTAAGGAAAAAAGCATTCTTTAGGTCAAAATTGAGCTTGCCTCAAGATGAGACCGTCATAGTTTTCAGCGGCCGTTTTGCCTTAGTTAAGGGAATTCTTGAGATGGTCAAGGCTTCACGGCGGATTCTGATGGAAAGAGAAGATGTATTCTTCTTGTTTGCTGGAAGTGGACCACTTGAGGATTACGTCAAAAAAGCATTAAAAGGTTTGCAAAATGTGAAAATAACGGGATGGATCCCCAGCGACGTTATTCATGAAGCTTACATAGCCTCTGACATACTTGTTATGCCCTCAAAATGGGAAGCTCTACCAATCACTCTTGTGGAAGCAATGGCCGCACAGTTACATATCATAACAACTCCTGTGGGAGGAGTGCCCGAAACTCTTGTGGGATACCCTTACAAAACATACATTAGGGGTTTTTCTTCTGAATCTATTGCAGACGCAATCGAAGAAACACTCAACGAAACTACCGTCGGAGACGAGAAGATTGAAAAGCAAAAAGCCATCGCTTTCGTCAAGGAATTCGACTGGAATCGTATAACAAGTAGAATTGAAAACCTCTACATGACATTGACAAAAACTTGAATGGGTTTCATATTCTGGTGGGAAAGGATGACCGGAAAACCACGTGTATTAGTTTTGCTCGAGCCTTGCATTACTGACGCTGATTACGAAAGCAAAATGATACCCCTGATGAAAAAGCATTTAGACCCAACGTCTTTCACGATATCTGTTCTCTGCTCCGCCGTGGGTTCCAAAGCAATAGAGGGAAAATGTGAAAAATATTTCCTGGTTCGACATCGATTCACCTCATCAAACGATGTAGTTTTCTGGCTTGAGTACAGTTGGTATCTGTTTCTCTCTTTCTTCAAACTGATTCAAGTGGCCAAATCAACAAAAGCCCAAGTAATAACAAGTCTAAGTGGGCACGCTTACTCGGGCTTCGTGGTCTCACTCGCAGCTCGAATATTGCACAGAAAATCCATAGTGAGAATTTCTGAACCCACGAGGTACGTCACAAGGGGAAGATATCGATTTTCCTCTTTAGTTTCCACTCTTGTGGGGATTGCAGAATCTTCTACGTTTAGGCTGTGTGATGTTGTAATTTCGAATCGCGACATGTCCTGGTACCATTCTAAAGTGTATTCGAAACAGAGAGTTCTAAGTCAAGGCGTTGACCTAGCCCTTTTCAACAGGAAAGTCATGCCGGCCTTAAACTCAAGGGCTTTTCCGAAGCTAATCACAGTCTCGAGACTTGACAAGCAAAAAAACATTGCGAGTGTCATAAAGGCTCTGAAACTTCTTAGAGATAGGTATCCTACGATTGTTTATCATATTGTCGGCATGGGACACGACGAAAAGAATCTTAGAAAAGAGGTTAGGGCTCTTGAACTTGATGATTATGTGGTTTTCCATGGGTATGTCAAGCCCGAACGCATTCCATCACTTTTGAAATCTTGCGACATTTTTATTTTGCCAAGTCTTATTGAGGGTTTGCCCTCGGCTGTGCTGGAAGCCATGGCTTGTGGGATACCGGTTATTTTGGGTTACACGTGTTATGACTATGCAAATTGGTTGGTCAACCAAGAAAGAGCAATATTGGTTACAGGCGAACCCAAAACAGTAGCTGACGCCATAGTTAGAGTTATGTCGGACAATAAGCTGGAAAGAAAACTCGTGCTCAATGCCCTAGACTACGTGAGGAAATATCACAATAGTTCAAGTGCAAAAGTTCATTTTACAAAGATAGTCCGAGAGTTACTGTCGAACAGTGGAGGACATTTACGTGTTTCTGCTTCCTGAGGAAAGGGAAACGGATTCGTACAATGTTGCCTATAGAATTTTCCAAATGATACTGGAAGAAATTAAGTTTCACGCTCTTTGTAGACGTTATTTAACGGAGCATGATTTTGAACTATTATTTCGATATTATTCGTCGTGGATTCGAACTTCCAACGTTTCTTATTTTGGGCATCTCTTTGCCGAGCGTTTCAAACCGTTGGTAAGCTGTATAACAGAACAAGGTGATGTGATGTCGACAGTCTTAGATTGTGGATGTGGTTTAGGTTCGGAAAGCCTTGCTTGTGCACTCTTAGGTGCCAAAGTTGTTGGCATCGACTTGTTCAATGAAAGAATTGCCGTTGCAAAGAAAAGACTTGACTATTTTGAAGAGCGATTCCGTCGTGACCTTGATGTTAATTTTTTTTGTAAAGACATATTGACATATGAGCCAAAGGAAAAGTTCGATATTGTTTATGCTAAAGAATTTATATCACACGTCTGGTCGCTTCCAGCCTTTTTTAAGTTTGCGAGAAAAATTTTGAAAGAACACGGACACCTGATAGTTACTGATGCAAATCTCCTTAACCCTTATACTGCTTTTAGGGCCTATCTAGACCACAGAACGGCTCTATTTACTGCTGTTCATGATCCAGAAACGCGCAAGAAGATTCTCTATGCCAGAGAAAGGTTGTTTTTCCCTCATTATCTGACTGAGCTCTTAATTCAGCATGGCTTTAAGCCTGCATCCACGACTAGTTTCGGTTTTTTTATACGTGTTCCAGAACGTTTTCTCAATGTTGCAAGAATACTCGAAAAGATAGTCAGTAAGATTCCGATCGGAACAGCCTACGAAATCACTGGAATGAAAGCTTAAAGCTTTTAGTTAGATGAAGCACATAAGCATCTAAAAGTCAGAATTCCCTTAGCATGATCGACTGTGATAGAAGTGCACAAATCAATTTTTCACTTGTTTCAAAAAACGTATTGGTTCTTTCAAGGTAAGGGAATTGGCAAAATTCCACTTCTTGCACGAATCTCCAATCTTGTATTCAAGCGATTTGAACCAAAGGGAATTGTCTTAATCTCGGTTCAAAAACATAAGATGTTTTCACATCCTAACTATATTTTTGGTTTTGAAAAGTTTGAAACAGAATTGTTCAAAGGCCTTGTCAAAAAAGGAATGGTTGTCCTTGATATAGGAGCATATGTTGGGTATTATGCTTTAATTGCAGCAGATCTTGTAGGTGAAAGCGGCAAGGTGTTTGCCTTTGAGCCAGAGCCAGAGAATTATGCTCTCCTTTTGAGGAATATGGAAGCAAACGGGTGTAAGAATGTTATTCCTGTGCAAAAGGCAGTTTCAGATAGAAACGGAACAGTTGAACTTTTTTTATCTACGGAAAATAAAGCTGACCATAGAATCTATGATTCTCAGGACGGGCGTGAATCAATCACGATTGGCGTTACGAGTCTAGACAGATTTTTCGAAGGGAGAGATTGCAGAGTCGATCTGATCAAAATGGACATTGAAGGATCAGAGATGGCGGCTCTTAGAGGAATGACAAGAGTACTAAAGCAAAACGATGATTTGAAGATAATCACTGAGTTTTGGCCAATGGGTCTTAGAAGATTTGGTTACTCCCCTGAGGAGTTTCTTGACAAACTTACAAAACTTGGCTTTGAACTTTATCATATAAACGAGGAAAGGTTTCTTCTAGAACCTATTGACGTTACTCGTACGATGGAAATGTGCAAAGGTGAAAAGCACATAAATATATTCTGCAAAAAAGAACTCAAAAACTCATCAAAAGAGTGGCACAAATTTGGCAAATCTTGCAATTGAGCTCTTCCTAAACACATTGGTTGCATTTCTTGTGAATTTTCTGGGCTTCGGAGTGCTCTCTCTCACAAGGCGAGGAACAAGAATGTCCTTTGTTGAACGCTTGGTGACAGGTGCCCTGATCTCAAATTATACATTGATGGTTGTAGGCACGATTTTGGGGGTTGTTTTAAGGTTTTTCTTAAGAGAGTTCTTTCTTTTCTATCTGGGATTATCGCTCTTCGTTCTGATTGTGTACATAAACAGTCGCCTAAGAAAGCCAATAGTCATTCATGTCACAAAAAGGTCTTTTACGCCATTGATTATTTTCATATGCTCTGTCCAAGTGCTTTTCATATTGGCCGCTTTGATGCATCCAATTCATAACTCTTATGATTACGTTTATTTCTATGGTCCCATGGTCAAAGAAATAGTTAAGGATAATGGCATTCCTATCGATATTCCTTATACTCAGTTGAGAGGCGATTTTGCGCCAGGAGTGTTGCTGACTCACGTTTTTAGTGAAATGTTATTCTCAACTTCTGCTTTTAGGTTAGTTTCTTACAGCCATTTCTTGCTAGCTTTACTAGTTGTCTACCTTCTGGCTCGAACTTTGTTTCACGACGAAGAACTGGGGCTTATTGCAGTTGTAGTTATGAGTTTGATGCCAACAGTCTTCATCTTCTTCTCCACCTATTCAGTCTACGTTGAGATGTCGCTTATGTTTTACATTATTGCTGGAATATGGTGTATTGTCATGGGACTGAAAACTCAGGAAAACTTTTGGTATATACTCGCTGGTTTGAGTATTGCTCTCATGCTTTTATCGAAAAATGTTGGTATTTATGGGATTTTCATAATCTTCTCTATAATACCCCTATTCATGCGTTCAAAGCGATTCAAAATCCTATCTGTTCTGCTCGTTTTGACTCCAGTTTTATTTAGACTTTTCATGAACGCGTTCATTTACTCAAAGACCTCTGATTTCTATCTAAATGTAGCGTTTGTCGAGGTCGTCCCCACCATTGCAATTGCTGTCATCATGTATTATGCATCGAGTAAAGTTACGATGAAAAGACCATATCCTTCGAAACCAATTTTATCAATGCTTCTTTTCGCCAACCTCGCATTTATCTGGTATGTCAGAAACTTCCTCATTCTTGGCACACCCACCCTGAACATAATTCCTAATTCTTCAATAAGTCAAGCCGAGCTTCTTTACAAAGAGATTTTCCCAGTTCAAGAAATGTATCCAAACATTCTGAACTCGTTAAGAGTGGACTACATCTTAACCTTCACAGCTATTGGCGCAATTTTCCTTGTGCCAAAAATTTTCGGCTTCATCGAAATCATTTGGACTCTCAGAAATCATCAGGGGGGTTCGCAGGAGAGAGGCAAATGGATGTTTGTGATTTTCCCATTGCTTTCTTACATGTTGCTCTGGTTAGTTATTTTTTATGGAACGCAAGAGAGCACAGCCATTAGAAATGGCGTTATCATAATTCCCTTTTTATCACTCGTCGCAGCCTATGGACTTGTGACACTTTTTAGAACTGTTAACTTGAGCGCACATGGTCGTTGTATGCTTTTGACCTTGCTTTTTTCACTGTATCTTATTGGAACATTTGAAACCACGTTGAATCGTCCCTCTTACTTACCCTCCATCATTGCTCCTCAACCCATAATCTCCTCTAACATGATTCTGTGGTCTTTCTTTCCTCTACTCGTAACGATCGCCATTGGAATTATCTATTCTAAAACATTGACGTATTGGACTCAATTAAATCCAATGAAAGCGTCGCTGCTTAGAGTTGGCAAATTTCTCTTTTTGTTTGTTCCGCTTATCGCTTTGCTTTTCAATTCGCCTTTAATGAGCATGTCGAATGACTTATCTAAAAACGATTTTGATGTTGCAGTATATCAAGAAAGTACATTGAAAGTTTTTAGTAAATGGAAAGAATATGATATTGCTCTAATCAGCTATTTGGCAAGTGTTAACAGTAGTTCTAGCGTTGTTGGGTATTGGGTTAATGGAGTCTATTACTTCACTGGCCATGTGGTTTTGGACCCTCATGAGTATCCCGGGATAGCGGACATCCACGATATTGTCACCGCTCGTGATGCCACGCACATGTTGCAATTACTCAGAGAGAAAGAAATCAGCTATATTGCTATACCATTGCCTAACAATCCCTATTATAGTCAATTCGTCCGATTCACGTATTACTTTCCATTTTACAATTTAGCCGTTGGCGAGCGATATGCAACTTACCTTGGCACGTTTGATATGTTTGAATTGTATAAGATGAAACAAAGTGAGAAATCGTTTCAAGGGATATTAGACATTCGATTAGTGTTGTCAAAGGATGGTTATATTGCTTCATCTCCGAGTTTGCTCAAAAATCATGGAGGCAAAAACCAATCTTCATATCTTGTCGGAAGCAACGGTAACGCGAATCTGAACGTTGTTGTTGATATATCCGGACTACGGCAGGATACGAATTCGCGATTTGTCGTAGAAACTACTGCAATTGTTGAATATGATGGAGAGGAACCTGCCCTTTACTTTACGAGACTATTGAGGATTTCGTCTACAGATGATGCAATGCAGATAATACGTTTCGGCCCTTTAACACCTAGGGCTTCAACTTCAAGATTTAACATTAAACAGGTTCTAGTAGAAGTAAAAAACGAAGCAAATGGCAAAACCTACAGGATGGAAGCCTATCCGATTTATTCTAAAACATCTTTTACTTATGAACACGGGAAATGGACTATAACTCAAGGGAGCTCTTTCCTAGCGACCAAGTACACTTACCAATAAACCGTGTCTAAAGATGAAAAACAGGAAAAGAATCACGATTTTCTACAGCAGACTCATTGGAGTAGGGGGCGCAGAGCGAGTTGCTTTGGAAGAAACTAAACATTTTTCGAGAAAGTACGACGCTCGACTTTTAACCTTCAGCCTAAAACCAGAAGCACTCTTTGAATACAAAGACCTAAAAATAGTCAATTTGAATTTTATCGACGACAATCAATATTTCGATTTTGCCCAAACCTTAAAGAGAACATTAGCACTCGCTCGAGAACTCAAAAGAAGCAAAACCGATTTAGTGATAGCTGTTAGCACAGCAGGAATTTATGAATTATTCTTTGCAACACTCATTTACCCAATTGCATATATTCTGCACATACATGGAACAATTTTCTGGTTTGAAAAAGACGATCTAAAATACGCTCTGGTTTTTAGACGTGCATTTAATACCGTAAAGCAATCAGTCCTCGGACACATTGAATTTATCCCACCAAAAAACTATGGATCCTTTCCTAAGCGTCTCCAAACAGAACTCATGGCAATGCTAAACTACCTCGCAGTTAAGCGTGCCAAAAAAGTGCTTGTTCTCAGCGACCACATGAAATGGGAAGTCCGGAAACTTTACCAGAAAAACTCGACAGTGGCTCCAGCTGTACTTATTCCTCCTCATCTCCTCAACTACACTCCGAAAGAGGATATCAGGAAAAAAATGCAAATCGATGAAGGAACCCAAATCATACTAAGCATATGTAGACTGGATCCCCGAAAAAGAATCAATGTCCTCATAAAGGCCTTCGCCAGAATTTGCGACGAAATAGACGCAACTCTAATAATTGGCGGACAAGGACCTGAGGAATTCAAATTAAAAGATCTTACCAAGAAACTAGGAATCTTTGATCGAGTAAAATTTGTAGGTTTCATTCCCGAGAATGAGCTGTGGGATTACTATGCTGCATGTGACATCTTTACATATCCTGGATGGGGCGATTTTGCCATAACAATCTATGAAGCACTCGCCTTAGGGAAGAAAGTCGTTTGTTCTTCAGAAATTGAAATTCCGCAGTCAGCCTTTGTGTTTAAAGTTGATCCAAATGTTGAAGATTTTGCGTTGGGTCTAAAGAAAGCCATGGAAGCGCGGGTCGAAACCAAGCAAGACATCCAAGAGCTGGTAAAGTTTGATTATTTTAAGAAAATGGACAAAATCATTGATAAGTTGCTTGTAAGAGGTAGGTGACCCGATTTCTGTTTTTCAAAGCCTTTTATACCCTGTAGATTAATCCATTTTTAAATAAAAGTTGAGTATGAAGCGATGTACATGAAGATACCTGTATGCGCTCCTAAGATCAGCCAATTGGAAGCCGACTATGTGCTAGAATGTATACGTTCCACCTGGATAAGCTCTACCAGTGAATACGTGACCAAGTTTGAAAACAAGTTTGCCAGATATTGTGGATGCAAGTATGGTGTAGCAACCAACAGTGGAACAACCGCCTTGCATTTAGCCTTGGCAACACTTGGCATTGGAAGCTCCGATGAAGTCGTCTTACCTACATTCACAATGATAGCAACAGCAAACGCTGTGGCTTACACAGGTGCAAGGCCTGTCTTAGTTGACGCCGAACTTAACACATGGAATATCGACACTTCAAAGATACGGGAGAAGATAACCAAAAGGACACGGGTGATTATGCCTGTTCACACGTATGGACACCCAACAGACATGGACCCAATAATGGAACTCGCCGATAGGCATGGTCTTTTTGTAGTTGAAGATGCGGCGGAAGCTCATGGCGCAAAATACAAAGGCAAAATGGCAGGCAGCATAGGAGACATGGGATGCTTCAGCTTCTACGCGAATAAGATCATTACAACAGGTGAAGGAGGCATGATCATCACAAACAATGAAGAACTTGCCGAAAAAGCTAGATGGCTCAGAGGTCTCGCCTTTGGTCAGCATGGCAGACATTTCCACCATGAAGCTTTGGGCTTCAACTACCGCATTTCAGCCTTGCAGGCAGCTTTCGGTTTAGCTCAACTCGAAAAGATCGAGAAATTTGTATTGATTCGAAGGGACAATGCTAAGCTCTACAACTCGCTCCTTTCAGAGATCGGAGACAAAATAACTCTTCCACCTGAAGCTTCGTGGGCAAGGAACGTTTTCTGGATGTATTCAATACTGATTCAAGAAAGATTCGGCATGTCAAGAGATGACCTTATGAAAAAGTTGGAACTTGACGGAATTGAAACGAGAACATTTTTCTATCCTATTCACTCTCAACCAATATATGCTGGGCAATACACGAAAGAAAAGTTTCCTTTAGCTGATGAATTATCAAGAAAAGGAATGAACCTGCCATCTGGAAACTGTTTAACCGCTGAAGAAATAGAATATGTGTGCAATTGCATAAAAAACAGTGAAAAAAGGTGAGAATTATGGTCAATCCAATAGATGGCGAAAAAGTATTGGTCACGGGAGGAGCTGGGTTCTTAGGTTCAGCACTGGTTAGAGAATTATTGAGGAAAGGGGCAAACGTGATAGTTTTTGATAACTTCCTTTATGGAGATAGGTCTAATCTTATTGAAGTTGAGCACGAAATACAGATAGTGACAGGGGATGTGCTCAGCTGGAAAATCTACCCTACAATTAAGGAGCACAAGGTGAAGTATGTCTTTCATTTGGCAGCAGAACCGTATATTCCAAAGTGTTACGATAACCCGGAAAGGTTTTTTGATGTTAATGTGAAGGGCACGATGAGCGTTCTTATGGCGAGCAAAACTTTGAATGTTAAGCGCATTGTTCACTTCTCTAGCTCCGAGGTCTACGGGACGGCACAACACCTTCCTATGGACGAAAGTCACCCAACCCTTCCTTTATCAACCTACGCAGTAAGCAAACTTGCGGCAGATAGGCTTTGCTTTGTTTTTTGTCATGAACACGGCGTTCCAGTGGTCATTTTACGCCCATTCAATAATTATGGTCCGAGAGAAACTCAGCCCTACGTAGTGCCTGAGATTATCGCCCAACTATCTAGAAAAAACATCATCAAACTGGGCAATGTCGAAGCCAAGCGAGACTTCACATATGTTGAAGATATCGCACGTGGAGCAATTATGATTATGGAATCAGATATATCAAATGGAGAAGTTGTGAACCTAGGTTCAAACAAGTCATATTCAATCAAGGAATTGGCTTTCATATTGGGGAAATTGATGGGATACGACGAAATCGAAATAAATATAGACAAATCAAGATTGAGACCTCTAGATGTAAGTGTGTTGCAGTGCGACTATTCCAAAGCCAAGAAATTCATCGGTTGGGAGCCAAGAATCGATATTGAAGAAGGCCTCAAGCGTACTGTTGACTGGTACATGAAAAACGGAAAAAGATGGATATGGGAAAAAATGCTTGAGTGACAGTGTGGCTTTCTTGCTAATCAAAATCTAAAATTAAAGCGGTGAGTGTAGGAAAAGTGAGGCGTGTTTTCAACGCTTATGGAGAATACTATGATCTAATCTATGCTGACAAAGACTACGAAAAAGAGTGCGATTTTGTAGAAGAGGCTTTCAGAAAGTACTCTCAATCTAAACCGAAAAAGCTACTTGATGCCGGATGCGGCACTGGTGGTCATGCTCTTCCCTTAGCTAAGAGAGGTTATCAGGTGACTGGGGTTGACGCTTCCAGAACGATGATAAAAATCGCCAGAGAAAAGAGTAAGAGATTTGCGGTGAACTTGGATTTTCGTGAAATGGACTTGCGTAAGCTACAGCTTCACCAAAAATTTGACGCATGTGTTTGCATGTTCGCGGTAATGGATTACCTCACAACAAACAAAGACGTAGTAGATGCCTTGACGAGGATTAGGAGACACTTGAAAAAAAATTCTCTTTTCATTTTCGACTTCTGGTACGGACCTGCGGTCTTGACCATCCTTCCTTCACCCAGACTTAAAACAGTAGCGAAGAATGGGTTGAGAATCGTAAGATTCGCCGAACCCAGCCTTGACAGCCTTCGCCATTTATGCACAATCTCTTATCACTTGTTAATCATTAATGAAAACAGAATCATCAATGAAATGAATGAGAAACATACCGTTAGGTTCTATTTCCCAGAGGAGATAAGACACTACCTCGAAGAGAATGGATTTGAACTTTTAAAATTGTGTCCCTTTCCACGATTGAATGCCTGCGTAAAAGAGGATAACTGGAATGTGGCAGCGATTGCTCGCTGTACGCGCAAAAGTAATAAGAAGACAGAGTGAATGATACATCCCTGTCGGTTGAATGAATCCATTAGCACCTTTTAAACCCAGCATGTTTAGTCCGTGATCTAAGCTAATATTCGTAACATTTGTAACCCATGTATGCTGCAAATAGACTCTCCTATTGTTGTGAGGGGCTTTAGGAGAGCACAGCGCATAAGTTAGCTATATTACATAGTTAGTCAAGGGAAAATTAGCTTGGTTTAAACATTTTCTCATTCCGTAACAATCTTACGTTTTGCCATTGGTCTCGAATTATTTCTAGGTTGCCCAAAATGCTTGCATGGAGAGAGTAAACGATGTAGCAGAGATATGTGCACTTATCACATTTGCTGTATTCTCTTCGAAGGTTTTCAAACATCTCGCTGTCCCAACGGTCACACAATTCGAATACGGAAGTTGCCGGTTGTCGGAGATGGCACCCCGCCACTCTGCCCAAATGATCTACTATGAAAAAGCCTCTGAGGGCTTCACATTTCCATGTTCGTTGTCCATCCAAAAAGAAGCTTTTCAAAGCGTTTAATACCTTCGTTGTTATGAAAATTCCTGGCTGTTCCCTTTTCATCTCAATAAGCTCATCGCACACCTTTGCCAATGTCGCTCGATCCGTGGGTTCAAACTCGTCAATTCTTTTTCCAATGCCGAACAATCGATTATCAATTGGAAAATCATAGGAATATAGACAATATAAGACAGGCATGCCTTGCTTGATGAAGTACCTTGTGAAGTCAACGATTTCATGCTGGTTAAGCCTTGAAATAGTAGGCGATATTACCACAGAAATTCCCTCACTCTGTAAAGTTCGGATGGCTTCCACGGCCCTTTCCCAGGCTCCAGGTACTCCTTTGATGTAGTCAAGTTTCTTCTTGTCTAACGTATCCAATGATATAGCAACGAAATCCACATTGCGCAAGTCATCAATTTTCTCTGCGGCCAAGCTTCCATTGTCATAGACGGTGGTTATGAAAAATCTTGAAGCATAGTCTAGAATTTCACCGATATCATCTCGCAACAACGGATTTCCACCAGAAAACACAACCTCTACGACGCCGAGTTTTCGAAATACGTCTAGCCCTTTCTTAACATCGTCAGTGGATATTTCTTCAACGCTTTGTTGCTCACGCCAAATGCCACAGCTTCTGCAACGATAGTTGCAGCGCCTCGTCAGTAACCACTGTGCGTGGTAGGGTTTGTTCGGGGTGAGAGAGCGTTTCACTAGGCTTAGGACCTTTTGAGAGGACAACTGCATGTTTTTTATGCCTCAAGATTCTGATCACGCTAGGGTAGGTCCATGGGAGTTTTTAACTCTTGCGTTGGATATTTCTAAAGTACTTCTTTGATGATGGATGTTCCTTCAATATTTTGTACCGTGATAATGTGAGCGTCCTTTTCGGTGAAAGAGATTTGACTGGGTGTAATGGCTAAGTATTGGGCATCTAGTCCAGTGACCGATGAGACTAGTAGTTTAGCGATTATTTCCCTGTTCTTGGGGTCCATGTGAATATCGTACTCATCTACAGCGCGGAAGGGCGAACGAACATGTTGCTGAAGGGCCAGAAGAAAAATCATGGTTGCGGTGCTTCTCTCCCCACCACTTTGCGTGTAGGCGTCTAGTGGGACTGGTTTGGCTCCCTTGAAGCCAACGTATATTTGCAGCCCAGCAGCCTCGATATCATGTTCGTTGAGCAGACGGACTTCACCTTCGGCTTGAGCATTTGTCAGAATGGTTTGATATTGAACGTTAGCATGATCCAATAGGGTCTGAAGCACAGTATGCCAAGCTTCCATTCGCGTCTTGACTTCTGCTAGGGCTTTTTCTCGGTTTTCGGCCACAAGCTGAGCCTTTTGTTTTAGTTCCAAGTAGAGTTTAGAGTAAGATTCGTACATGCGTTCTATGTCTTCTGAGACATCGGCTAATGCGGCTACATGTCCGTCTGTTAGGCGAATCTCGTCAAGTATTTCTTCAATGCTTTTAATGGGCACGATTTGTGGTCCCATCTGTTCTGCTCGTTTCGTTTCTCTGCTAATTTCCGTGAGCATGAATTCCAGTTCCTTGTTTAGTTTGGACACAGTTGTTGCGAGGGTTTCTTTTTGAAAATGAAGCAGGGCTGAACGAATTTTATGGTCAATTATGTTGTTGGTGTTTTTTTCCATTTCTAGGTTCAAGCTGTTCATTCTTGCTTCGGCATCTAAGATTTGGGCGCCTAATATCGTGAGTTGTTGATTGAAGTTTTCCATCTGTTTTTTTAGGTTTTCGCTCTTTAGGTTGAATTGTTGAATCCAAGCGCTTTCAAGTTGTTGGTATGCTTTTTTGACTTCGGCCAACCCTATTTTGAGGTCAGTTGGGTTTGTGCCTTCTTGAAGAGTTGTTTCCAACTGTTCTATTCTGTTAATGTGCTCTTTCATGTTCTGTTGGTGAGACTCTGACCAAGACTGCGTTTCTTTCAGGGCTTGGTCTGACAGTGATAGGTCCGATTCGTATCGGGTTTTTTGTCGTTCTAGCTCGAGTCGTTCGCTGAGTAGTTTTCGCCACGCTTCCTTCGCTTGTTCCTGTCTTGTTTGAAGTTCGTTGGATTCAGCTTCAATGTTTTTGGCTTCGTTTTCGATTTTGACAATTTCGTTCTGTTCCCTTTGAATCTGTTCGCGAAGGTCAGCGATCGTTTTCTCTCTTTTCGCCACTTCTGCCCAAGCAAGTTCACGCTCGAGAAATCGCCGCTTTATTATCAGTTGTTTTTTTTGTTGGTAGCGGTCGTACTGTTCGCGCCAGTAGGAAAGTGTTTGTTCAGCCGACTCGAGGAGTTTGCCCACTGATTCTTCTTCACTCAGCACTCGGTTGAGTTTACGTTGGGCATCTAGCACGTTGCGTCTGTAGGATTCGAATCCTACGGCGGCTTCGACCATGCGCAGTTTCTCTTGGGGTGACAAAACCGTGAACTGTTCGACCATGTTTTGGTGCATGATTATGAGCATGTTGTCGGGGTCGACGCCGAGTTTTGAGAGCAATCGTCTAACGTCTTCTCTTGTCGCGGCTTTGTTTTCGAGTTCATACCAGTATTTTCCGTCTCGCCGCAGAACGCGGGTTAAGAAGATTTGGTCTTTGGGGATTTTTGGGATTGGTCGGCGTCCACCTTTGACGGTGTTATCTAGGATAAGAGTGACTCGGGCTTGGTCTTTTCCCCATCGTATTAGGTCGCTTAGTTTCTTTGACCTTTCCGTGTAGGATTGGCCTAAGGTTAAGGAAATGCCTAGAAGTATGGATGATTTGCCCGCGCCGTTGGGTCCACAGACTATGTTTACGCCCGGTTTGAACGGTATGCGAGCGTATTCGTAGGACATGAGGTTTTCGAGGATTACTTCTTGGAGGAACACGGTTGTGGGCCCTTCTCAGTGCGTATAGATAGAATCGGCTTTCTTAATTAAAGGAGTTTCTGTGATGTTTCTATGGGGTTATTGTTTGTTGTTAGGTTAGGTCTGTTTCTCTGTGTTGAGAAAAAATTTTTTGGTCTGGATTGAGCCGTTTTTGTTTGTTTTTTGGGTTTTGTTTTTGATTCTGATTGTGTTTTGGGCTGGGTTTGATGTGTGTTCGGCGCACTTTGGATGTTGCCAAAAGTGATGTTCAATGTTGCTTTTGGTGATTTTTTATGTTTTTTTGTATGATTTGGGTGATTTGTTGGGTGGTTTATTGGAGCATGGGAAGTGTGAGCTTATGTTGGAAGACTTGATTGGGCTTGCGGAGTAAGCGCCTTAA
>Ga0315310_10000727_pt1 | contig 21068 bp, 15 predicted proteins | sample TDP5_MG_FD_203630 | JGI IMG/M metagenome (GOLD analysis project Ga0315310, IMG submission 203630) | Freshwater sediment microbial communities from Lake Towuti, South Sulawesi, Indonesia - TDP5 | ecosystem: Environmental > Aquatic > Freshwater > Lake > Sediment | place: Indonesia: South Sulawesi...
AAGATCAAGTTTACGGCTAGTTTACTGGCAATTATGCTTGTTGTCTCTGGTTTGCTTGGATTTGCAGGCATTACAGTACGCGAAGCTAAAGCCGCAGACCCAGTTAAGATTCTGGTGGGCGGTCCCGTTACGGCGGGAACTTGGAGTGGGTGGCGAGGGAATCGAACAGGGCCTCCAGGCACTACTGTACGATACACGGTGAACATCACTGGCGTGAAGGAATTGTGGGCGTTCGAATTTACGTTGGCTTGGGGCATGAGCGTGTTGGAGTTCAAAGCTAGGACAAAGCGAATCACCACCATGTCAACCACGTACCCTGATGGCATTCTTAATTGGCCAAACATGCAAGCGGGTATTGAAACTAGTACTATCGAAGCCAATAGAACTGCAGTGTATCATCTTGGATGGACACAACAAAGTACTGCGGCTCTGTGGAATTGGACCAGTGGCACGGGCTGCATTGTGTACCTTGACTTTTTGGTTTTGTCTCCACCCTCGGGAACAGTTGGTGAGTGCGATGTATACTTCGTAGATTCAAAGCTAAGCTTCAAGAATGGGACCTCCATTGCTCATACACGTGAGGACGGCTACTTCTATCAATCAGGCAAGAACAGGGTTCCAACTGCAAGTTTCACAATTTCACCAACAACGAAAATCGCCAACAAGACTTCCGTGACCTTCAACGGCGGAGGCAGCTCTGATCCAGATGCAGGCGGCGGTATATCATCCTATATATGGAGGTTCGGCGAAGACTTGCCAGTGGGTAAACCAATAATTCCAGCAATTGAGAGTCCCCATCCCTATGCTCCAAGTGACAATCTGGTCTACACTCTCACGCACACTAATGCTATACGAATGAGGATACATTTCTCCAACATAACCACGGAATCCGGGGATTATGTTCGTGTGCGCGACAAAAACGATGTTCAGATCATCCAATATACAGGCCCCTTCACTGATCTCTGGTCACCATGGGTGAAGGGGGATACAATCAAAATCAACTTATGGGCTGATGGAGATGCCGGTGTGGGGTGGGGCTTTAAGGCAGATCATTACCTTTTCTTCCTTCAAGTGACGACTGTGACCCCAACCTACACTTACACAATCCTCGAAAGCGATTACCCAACGACGCGTTATGGTCCTTACTACTTTACCGCAAGTCTAAGCGTTATAGATACTGAAAACTCCCAAAGCAAGACCGTCACCAACTCATTTCCAGTAACACATCCAAGACCAGTAGCCACATTCACTTTTACACCCAACGTGACCCATTATTACCCAGCAATCAATTGGGCCTACATCTTTTGTGGCGAGACTGTGAATTTTGACGCCTCTGGCAGTTACGACCCAGACCCTGGTGGAGGCATCCTTTGGTACGCATGGGACTTCGGCGACGGAACCAAAGACAACAGATCCACTCCAACTACAAGCTACAACTTCGCAAAGAAAGGTGGGGTAATGTCGGTTGGCTTAACCATCAAAGACACATCAGACGGACTAAAGAACTATTGGAGCTACAGCATCCGCGTGTACAACCTGACAGAGTATGCCCAAGCCTACGGGAGCTGGGGAGGCATTCCGCCGTGGACTCCTGCGGATCCGAACTGGAACTATTTCTATGACATAAACAATGATAATTACATCACTGGAACAGATCTGCACATCATGGGCAAAAGCTATTATTAGCAGCCTCAAACGTCTCTTTTTTATTCTTGTCTTTTTTATTCTTAGTATGAGGGTTTTTTCAGCATCCGCCTGATTCCTACTTGACCAAGTCACGACAGAGAAATATCCGCCTTCAAAAAGCTTCGTGTAAGCATGGTTACCAAAGTCATTAATAACGAAGTAAACGGCATGAACTGACAGTAGCAAACTATAAAAACCACCCGTCTCAGTATATTTCATAGGTTTTCAGGACTCACAGAGGGAGAAGAAGTGCATAGAAATACGCTAAAAGTATGCGTTGGTTTATGTTTGCTTCTAATAAGCGTTTACGCGACAAATATCAGGCCTCCAACAAGTGAAGTGTTGGCAAGTGAGCCTTTCCCACCAAATAGACCTGTTGTTTTCACAGATCCTGATTTCATAGAACGAGATGTGGGCGTTGAATTCACGGTTAGTGCAAAGATTTTCAATCTTACAAACAACGTTTGGACAGATCCTGATACTATGAAGCAGTATCCTCTGGGCAACCTTTACGGCGTTGGAATAACTTTTAACTGGGATCCTGCTGTTCTCGAACATGTTAACCATCTGGTGAAGATTCCAGTCGACGACTATCCTGATGGTGTTCTCTATGCCCCTACAACTATGTGGAAAGACGAAGTGAACGATGCAGCTGGAACCTGCAGGGTTGAGTACAGCTCTATGGCACCCGCGGCTGTGTTCAACAACCCAGACCAAAACAACACAGTATTCGAAATCACCTTGAAAGCCAAGAAGAGGGGATCGAGCCTTTTGCGGCTTACTCAAGTTTCGCTTGCCGGGCAGCTTCCAGGAGACCGAATCTACCATGAAGGCTACGCGATAGGCGAAGGCGCGTGGGGTCGCGGCGCAATCTTCACCACTCCAGGTGCGCCGGTCGCTGAATTCAGTGTTTGGCCCGCAGATCTATTTGCGGGAGTGAATAAGCCTGTTATGTTTAATGCATCTAAGAGCTATGACACTGACGGCACCATCACTACCTATATGTGGACTTTCGGAGATGGAAGCACTGGCTCTACGGCAGATCCGATAATATACCACACATACACTTCAAAAGGCAGCCCCAAGGCTACTTTGAGAGTGCGGGACAATGATGGCCTCGAAAGCCTGCTTTACGAAAAACCACTCACAGTAGTGGAAAAGCGAGATGTCACGGTTAGAGACATTGATGTTCAACTATTGATCAGATACGGTAGCACGGCAGAAATCAACGTGACTGTCAGCACCCCGCGCGACGTCCATGAAAGCTTCACTGTATCAACGTTTTACAACTCGACGGATACTGATGGGTGGGTGCTCATCGGCGCCCAAAGCGTAGCCGATTTGGCTGGGGATTCTGTTGTAGTCTTCAGTTGGAATACAGGCGACATTGTCTTGCCCCCAGGCATCAAATCCCGCTCCTACCACATTCTCACTAATGCCACATATGTTCCTCATGAGGCTAACACAACTGACAACAGTATGACGTCGCCTCTCGTCGAAGTAACATCAGAGGAGATCCATGATGTAAGTGCAGCAATTTCCGGAGTCAATGTTGAAGCAGCAGGTGGCCGATCCTTCGGTTCACCGTTTATTCGGGGCGAAAACGTGACCGTCAGATTCACTGTCAAATCCAGTGGCACGGTTGACGAAACTTGCGACATTACACTCCGCTTTATTGCTAGAAACGACACTGAATTATTGCCGCCCAGAGAGTGGATTGGCGAATTCCTCGAATACGCCAACGAGAGACCCTATAGGTTTTCAACTGTAGATCTGCCGGCAGCCTTCTGTAACATTACCCTCAACGTTGACGTAACTGGGGTTGATAGACACCCCGAAGACAATTATGGCAGCATTGAAGTAAGAGTAGTCAAGCCTCCGACGATTCAGATTCAATATCCTGAAAACATCCATAAGAGCGAATCTGTAACCTTTGATGCAACAGCAAGCCTCCACCAAGATCCTGATGGCCAAATAACAACGTATACATGGGATGTTATGGAACCTGGAGGGACAACCTACGGCAGTGTTAAAGGAGGAAACAAAGTTGGCTACACCTTCAACCTAACAGGCAGCACGAGGGTGAGGCTTCGCATCATGGACAATTTTGGTCTCAGTTACGACGCTTCTATACGAGATGTGCGACCAGCTATAGATGCCTATATGCGGGAATTGACCATTGATGTTCAAGAGAGCTCTGGAGGAGGTTTGCAGCTTCCTATCGATCCACTATACATAGTTATAGGCATTGTCATAGTCGTGATAGTTGCAGTTGTAGCCTTCAGAATAATCAGAAAACCAAAGCCATCAGCGTGAGTTGGCGCGCAACTTCCCTCTTCGCATCGCATTTCTATTGGGTCTGGTTTTCCACACCAAAACGATTGCACCGAAAGCACCCGTTATCGCCCCCACCGGGAGGAGGTCTCTGTAGGGGTATGTCCTTTTGATCGCTATTTTCAGAAGTCTTAATGCGTTTGGAGGCTGCGGCTCAGGGTATCCTGCCCATGGAAAACTGTCTGGTGGGGGGTGGACGCGAACCTCAAAAGTTCCAGCCTGTTTGACGATTCCGCCTATCTGTTTAGGCGGGTCATACTTTACTTCCAGACTATTTCCGTCATTATGAAGAAGTTCGATTCTCGACACATATATTCGTTGTCGTTCTTGTTCTTGTCCGGGAAGGGAATTTGGATCCTGCAGGAAATAGACCTGAAATTCCGTTGTGGGCTCATTGTTTGCAGTGATTGTAACGTTTGCAGGTAACTCGCCCAAATCCTCTCCATATGTGATCGCTGACCACGCGAGAATCAGAGTAAAATTCTCTCCCAGATTGAAGTTGCTGGTAATGCTCCAACTGTTATCGGCTGCAGCTGTCGTTTCCCATGATTCACTCGTAACTGATACATCGTAGCTTGATGTTAGAATTAGGCCTACGAATATGAGTAACAAGCCTATTGCGATAGGTAGCTTCTTGAAGGCAACCACCCGCAAACAGGTCTTTATAATTCCTAGAATACATGCTGTTTTATTAGGCTTGTCTCTCCTTTGATTCATCACAAAGAATTGATCTTTCACATAGAAAGGAGGTTCAGATGAGCTGAAAGCTCCCGTTTTTGGGGTAAATATCGGTGAGGGTTTATTTTGCTTATGGAGGAATGTTCCAGAAAGCCTTAAATGCCTAATTAGCCATGTTGTTATAAGCGAACAAGAGAAAGGAGAAAAGAGAGTTATGAATTCGAAAGTCATTGTTGCAATAGTGACTCTGACGACTACATTGTTTCTTGGAATAACATTTGTCGGACCAGCTCATGCGGTAAGTCCTACTGGCTATGGACCTGAGTCCCCTGAAATGAATGTTTACTATTTCGCTGATGAAACAGCCTTGTACTCCGCTTTCAAGGCTAGACAGCTTGAATTATCTCTTTGGGAAGCCACAGCAGCCCAGTATCGGGATGCAATAACAGATCCCGAGATCGCATTGTGTCCGGTTGAAAGACTTGACATGAGAGCTTTCAGTTTGAACAACAACGAGACAATTGTTGCTCTTCCTAACAAGAGAAGTGCGACAAGCGATGCTAATTTCCGAAAGTCTATTTGGTGCATGGTTGACCGAGCATATTACACTGAGGTTATTTGTGGTGGCTTTGCAAACCCCCTCTACACAATGGTTTCGGGGCCATCAAGACCATGGGTCAACCAAACTGTTGAGGACTGGGTTAAAGTCAATTATGCCTACAATATACTGACGGCGAGCAATCATCTGGATGCAGGTGGATTCGCACAGAGGGTTGCGGAAAACGACTTAAATCCCTACTATGATGCTACCGTTCCAGGCTCAGCTCGGTACTGGCGAGGCTATCCTTCGGGGTGGCCAAGTGCTGGAGCACGAGTTGATCCAGTGGTCTTCAGCGCAAGAGTTGACGATGGATTGCGATTCGCGGCCAGCGTGCACTTGAGAGACAGAATGCTCATGTCAGGCATTCAAGTGAACTTTATTGCAGAGCCCTCTTCATCAGCCTTCCTACGTGTCATGACAGCGCGCAACTACCAAATATACTCAGCAGGTTGGACAACCGGCAGATTCGCAACATACAGTTGGTCTTGGTATCACACCAGCAGGTGGGTGCCAGGAGGAAGCAACTACCACGTCTCACCAACCGCACCTGGGTATACACTAATCTCAAGTAACCCTGGAGCTTATCCTGGCGCGCGCTCTGATGATATTTACGACCTCGACTATTGGGCATCCAAGGTGTGGTATCCTGCAAACCTGACTGAGGGAATCAAGGCTGCCAAAAACGTGCAAGCACTTGCACAGATTAAATATGGTACCTTCATCCCAATATGGGGCGGCAAAGCCTTCTTCTACTACCAAAACCTATACGGCGTAACCAACATGGAGAGCGTGGGACCGGAAAACACATACACCTTCCAAGCTATCAAAAGGGCAGATGGAGGAACACCAATCAGAGTTGGACACAAGTCACCCCCAACCCAAGTCAACCAGATCTACTCAAGCTGGGTGTGGGACGTCACTACCATGGGTCAAACACAGGACGGCTTCTATAACCTTGAACCCTTCAACCTGCTAAATGAACAACCAGGCTTAGCTCAAGACTGGACTAATGCGCCAGGAGGGCCAGCCACAGCCCCTGGCACATGGGTTGACAAAGACGGCGGTGCAACCAAGTCCATGATGACGTATTGGTTCCTAGAAGATCCCACTGACGGGAGCTATGGTGCTGATTCCCCAATAACGCATTCGGGCGACGCAGACGCAGAATGGATTAAGCAAGGAACACCAGGCGCCGGCGGTGGCACTGTTCTAGCTGATTTTGCAGAGCACTGGTTAGGCGGAGGCTACGAATTCAACTCATGGTACTATGACACCGAAGCAGCAGGATGGATATACTCTGGCTACAGAGACATCAAACACATCGTGTGTCACACAGGCCCAAATGTAGGCGATAACTACGTCGAGGTGTACTTCGACGTTTTCAGCTATTGGACCTTCACTTGGCCTTGGGGCAGACACATCTACGCTGTCGAACCAGCATCCTACGACCAAACTCTTCTAGGATGGAAGACATCCCCACTGTCACAACAGGAAACCAGAACCTTCGGTCCAATGGCAGCCGGAACATACCTCCACACTCGAACACCAACTGGAGGAGGTCCTGCGATTCCAAGGAGAGCCAGAGGCACCCCAGTTGAAGTCATCAGCATGACAATAGACGGAGCCCCCGCAACCAAGGCTACAACACCTCACCTCTACGACCCAGCAACGGGTCTCGGCGCAAATGGCGACTACAGCATAGTTGGAAGCAGCGGCAATGGACCATCAATACGAGTCTTCAAAACTGTGACTAGCAGTCTGACAGTCACGTACTGGGCTAGAGGCGATCCAGCAGGCTACTGGCCAGGCAACACAAACTTCCAGACAACACTGACAGGAACAGGACAATACTACATGACCGACTTCCAGCCAGGTGCAGGAGGCTACGCAACCTACAAAGCAAACCCACACAACTACATGGCAACTCCATGGCCAGGCGAAATCGACTGGTTGTGGTACTGGAGAACTGGCTCTCAACCACGCGACGGCTGCTACAAATTGGATATATTCGACGGAACTTATTTCAGCGCTGCGATGCATAGCACAGGCACGGGCGAGCCCATACCACCGGGCGGGAACGGACCTCGGCCACCAACTAGGTACTGGCAACCAGGAGCTGATGTGGTTCCACTAATGGGCGAAATTGACATCAACGACATGGCAATTCTGGGAGCTAATTACGACAAGAATTGCAGCAGCCCATATCCGAACATCCAACATCCACCTGCCGGACGCGATGTAGGCCCAGGCCCACATCCATAGTGACCATCAAGTCAAGCACACAAAAAATCCCTCTTCTTTTTTTTCTTTCGTAAAAACTTAAATATCTCTTGCAGCGCTGTTTCTGACATCTGCTAAGGTGAGAGAATGGGCTTACGCACTTATATTGTAAAGAGAGTCACTTATTCTCTGGCAGTTTTGCTCCTGATAATGAGCGTCAACTTCGCAATCTTCAGCCTTATGCCTGGAGACCCCATGCAAAGATACACCGCACAACTAGAATTCAAACTGAGCCAAGAAGAGCTACAAAGAATAAGAGAGACATTCGGTCTTGATGTGCCCATGCACGAAAGATATCTCTTATACATCAAGAACATGATGACTTGGAATTTTGGAAAAGCCCGTGAAACAGGCATACCTATAGCACAGGAAATATCATCAAGACTGGGAAACACTCTATTGCTGATGGGGACAGCTGCGCTTCTTTCAATCAGTTTGGGCACGTTACTCGGCACTCTCTATGCATACAAAAGAGGAACATCTGTAGACACTGTGGGCGTAACCGGATCCCTTCTGCTAGGAAGTCTCCCCATCTTTTGGATCGGTATTCTCTTTCTATGGTTCTTCGCTGTCTATTTACGCGCATTCCCCATTGCAGGAGCACAGCCCATGGGATGGGCTGGCGGTTTCACTCCCACTAACCCGCTGGAATACATTGGAGGACGATTGTGGTGCCTTACACTACCCGTACTCACCCTGGTACTTTTCACCGTTGACAATTGGTCCCTTCTCACAAGAGCATGCGTTCTCCAAACAATCACCGAAGACTACGTGATCACTGCGAGGGCAAAAGGCCTAAAAGAAAGAAAAGTCCTGCTCAAACATGTACTCAAACCGGCTTCACTGCCGCTCATTACAGCAATGGCAATGACATTCGCAGGTCTTTTCTCGGGTGCCATAATCACAGAAACAGTCTTCAGCTACGAAGGAATGGGCAGATGGATATTCCAGTCCATCATGGTAACAGACTTGCCGATACTCTACTCCATTTTCTATGTCTCAGCTCTCCTAGTAATAATAGCAAACTTCATGGTAGACCTGGTCTACGGATTTGTGGATCCACGAATAAAGGTAGGACGTTAAAGCATGGCGACCAGAACCCGAGTTAAACTCACAGTTCAAGGTCTCAAGAATCTTTGGAAAATGATTGCAGGAACAAAGAGAGGACTGGTAGGAGTAATAATAATCTCCATATTCATTCCACTGGCTGCCCTCGGACCATCAGCAACAACGCTTGATCCCCTGACTCCTAAATGGCCAGGTGAATACCCAGCAGGATCACCTCCAGCCGCGCATGAACTAAGCGTACCTATTTGGTATAGAAGTCTTCCTGGAGGGGCAGATACATACACGGAAAACATGGAGGCAATTAAAGATTACCAGTTCTCCTCAGATCCCTTCACGCCAGCAAGCAAGTGGAGTTGGGAGTCAGATAGTCCTCAGATAACCGTTGCTTACAGCCCTACTGCGGGAACGAAAAACGATGGAGCCATTGAAATATCTTACCAAACTGAAAGTACCGATATGAGTCCAAAAAAAGCCAATGTGACGCTCAGTTATAGTTTCACTTACCCGTTCAAGAGGCCGCCACAACGATTCTGGATACACCATTCGATCTTCACAGAAGGAGCGTTATCTGAGAACCTAAAAGCTACTTTGCACCTTTCGTTTAGCAGAAAAGACGCTTCACAATTGACAAATTACGAATACCCAGTAATCGATCCAAGTACCAGGAAACAACTAATCACTCAAGATGGCACTTCATGGGTCTATGAGTATCCGCTCACCTCATACACATATGCGTCCAATACTCCAGCGTGGGAGAGCACTTGGACCAGGTCAACGAAAAGCGACATATGGAACGACGCCAAATGGCAGTGGAAATCTGAAATGGTAATTTTCCCTCGGAATGGCAACTACACAATCGAATTCAAATTGCAGTTCAATGACAAAACAGTCGGCGGAAATAGCGTTAAGGTTTATCTCGACAATATCAATGTTCTCATCTACGGGAGCGCATTTGGACTACTTGGTACTACTGATCAATCAATGGGAGCACCCCGAGATTTGTTCACAGCGATTGTACATGGAGCAAGAATATCCGTCACCGTCGGGCTGCTTGTGGCATTCATGTCAGTTTTCTTAGGGCTATTCGTCGGCATAACTGCAGGATTCACTGGAGGCCTGACAGATGAAGCTCTAATGAGATTTGCAGATTTCCTGATTGGTTTGCCCGGCCTACCTTTGCTCATTGTTCTTGCATTTGTTTTAAGCCCCTCAATACTCAATGTGGTATTTCTCCTCGCGTTTATGAGTTGGATGGGGTTTTCAAGAAGCGTGAGGTCTGTGACGCTTTCTCTCCGAGAACGAGCTTTTGTTGAAGCAGCAAGAGCTTCAGGCTCGGGCAGAGGACGCATATTGTCAAAACACATCATCCCGAACGTGCTACCGCTCGTCTACCTTGCCTTGGCGACCTCGGTTCCGGCAGCTATCACCGCAGAAGCATCCTTAAGTTTCCTCGGGTTGTTCGACCCCATGGTTATGACTTGGGGTAGACTACTTAATGAATTCGCAAGATCTGGCATTGCAGTAACAAAAGGATTCAGCGAATATTGGTTCTGGGTGCTGCCACCAGGCATATGCATAGCCTTGCTTGCAATAGCATTCATAATGATTGGCTACTCACTCGACGAAGCATTGAATCCCAGACTAAGACGTCAAAGACGCTAAGTCACTTTCAATCTTTCCTTTTCCCCAGATTATCCACCTGTCTATCAACGAACAACCAGAATTCTTTTTCTAATCTTTCCAATTCCTCTGAAGCCTTCAAATCCCTTAGCAAAAGTGCTCCCCCTCCTAGAAGAGCGACAAACCCACTCAACTTGGCAAGGCGTCGAGAGCCAGAGCCAGCAGCAAACTCAACCTCAAAGTCATTGGGTTTTCCGCGAACTGTGACCTTGGCATTTCCCGCGAGATCAGAACCTGAGACACGCCGCAGAATCGCAGTTATCCAAAACTCCTCTTTTGATCGTCCTTCAACCTTGCTAGGAAATTGCCTTTCCTCGAAAAACTGTTTGATACGCTCGCTAAACAATTCCAGATCAACATCTCTGCCAACCCATCGATCTATCATTCTCTGTTCCTCGAAAACTCCTGATTGCTTTTCTTGAAATGTAGCTCTTAAACCTTCTTAATGCTTCCCTATTCAACATGGAGTCGAGTGCTCAAACCTTATATAAACGAAAGATATTTCAATCTACTCTCCCTCATCATTAGGAAATAATTCAACGGTGACAAACATGGCGTTGCTAGAGGTCAAGAACTTAGTAACCTACTATAGGACTCTGAGAGGCTCCGTCAAAGCCGTAGACGGGATCAGTTTTGAGGTTGAGAAGGGCGAAGCCATGGGGCTAGCTGGAGAGTCGGGTTGCGGCAAGACCACAGTGGCTCTATCACTTCTAAGACTGCTTCCATCCAGCGGAAAAATCGTTAGTGGTGATATAATATTCAACGGCACTAACATTGTTGAGCTCGACGATGACGATGTTAGAGACAAAATCAGATGGTCTGGAATCTCGCTGATTTTTCAGGGAGCTATGAATGCACTAAACCCGGTTTACAAGATAGAGGATCAGATCAGTGAGGCAATTAGGCAGCACGAACCAACCGTAAAGAGGGACAATGCTAAAGAAAGAGCGCAGAAGCTATTCCAAATGGTTGGCATCGAGCCTAAGAGGATAAGCAACTATCCTCATGAATTCAGCGGTGGAATGAAACAGCGTGCATGCATTGCTATGGCTTTGGCATGCAACCCTGATCTTCTTATTGCAGATGAGCCTGCAACAGCGTTAGACGTAATCATTCAAGCACAAATCCTTAAGCTCGTAAAAGACCTCAAAAAGAAGTTGAACTTGTCTTTAATACTGATCACTCATGACTTGTCAATAATCGCCGAAACTTGCGACAAAGTTGCAATTATGTATGCAGGAAAAATTGTGGAGTACGGCGATATTTCAAGCATCTTCGAGGAACCTCAACATCCTTATGCAAGAGGCCTTATTGAAGCATTTCCAAACATAAATGCGCCGAAAACAAGTATGGTATCCTTAAGTGGGTTTCCACCGGATTTGCTTTCGCCTCCAAGTGGTTGTAGATTCCATCCAAGATGCAGGTACGCGATGGAAGTATGCAAACAAAAAGAACCTCTAGTCTCGAATATCGGAGGCAAACTGCACAAAGTTGCCTGCCACCTCGTCAATAATGCTTAACAGAGGGAAGACAAAATGGCAGAGCCAATTCTAGAAATCTCTGGGCTGACAAAATGGTTTCCGTTACGAATGGGCTTCTTCGGAACTATGCTGTCCAGGACACAATACTATGTGCGTGCGGTAGACGGAATTGACCTTGAGGTTAGAAAAGGCGAAATATACGGTCTAGTAGGGGAAAGCGGTAGCGGGAAAACAACCACTGGACGAATGATTGTTAGACTTGTGAATCCAACAAAGGGAAAAATCCTGTTTAAAAACCAGGATATTACGTTCCTTCCAGACAGAGAGTTAAAACCCTTTAGGCAAAAAATGCAGATAATCTTCCAGGATCCTTACGATTCTCTCAACCCACAGATGTCTGTTTTCAGTATCGTAGCTGAACCATTGCAGGCACTGGGGCTTTCCCATGGTTCTGAGCTGGAAGAAAGAGTACGTAAAACCCTTGAAGATGTAGAGCTGACCCCACCTGAAGAATTCATCTTGCGTTACCCTCATGAGCTTAGTGGAGGGCAACGACAACGAGTAGCAACAGCGAGAGCTCTCACAGTGAATCCAGAGTTCGTCATAGCGGACGAACCTGTTTCAATGCTAGATGTGTCTATCAGGGCAGAGGTCTTGAACGTAATGCTGCAATTGATGGAAAAGCGCAACGTGTCATTCTTTTATATCACTCATGATTTGGCGCTTGCACGGCACATCTGTACTAGAATAGGAGTGATGTACCTTGGTAAGATGATGGAAAGGGCAGACGCTGAAGGTCTCATCAAAGAACCGTTGCATCCTTATACAAAAGCATTGATAGCGGCAGTTCCTGTACCCGATCCCTCCTCCAAGCGAGCGGACGTTGTGATCAAGGGTGAGATTCCAAGTCCAGTGAATCCTCCTTCTGGCTGTAGATTCCATACAAGGTGCCCGGCATATATCGGTGATATCTGCAAGACGAAGGAACCGCCGATGGCTGAGATGTCTAACCGCCATTTCGTTGCGTGTCACTTGTACTCTAAGCATTGAAGTGATCTTTACGACTGGGGCTTCAAGGACTGCGGGCAAGTTGTTGCTTATGTTCGGAAGACTCCTGAACCTTGTTAACTTTGCTTTTGAAATTATGTGGGCCGCTGCGGTCCCATCTTTGTTTGTAGTGTTCTATACATTTCTGATATGCTATGTGACGGTGTTGGGCGCTATGTGGGGACTAGGCGTTTTTGTCTGGTTCATTCCTGTTGGTTTCTTGAGTCCTGCTTTTTTTGTTTGGTATAAGATTATGGAGCGACGTTACCGTGCATATTTAGCGCTGATGACGTCAACGCAGCCTATGGACTGGAACACCGATGCCGTTATTGAAGGCTGGTTAAGTCTTACAAGAGCCAAGAGACGAGAAAAAAAGAGATAGATTCTCTTTTCCTTTTTGGAAACGCGTTCCTGAGCATTTTGCTTTGATTGTGACTTATTGTTGGATCTTTTGTTTCTCTTCTCTTGCTTTAGCGATTATCCAGTCTTTGTAGCCGGCAACTACTCCCCATGCAATTACCACCAGAATAGTTGATAAAAAGTTTAGTGGCGGTGGCAAGCTTAGAATGAGCAAGATTAAAAGGAATGGAGTCACTACTATGGCAAAGGTCATGGTAACAATGATCCAGTACCATCTGCTGGTTGCTATTGTCCATATTGTTGAAAGAGTTTCGCGGATGGAACCCATGCTCTCTTATGTTCTGAAACAGATATTTATTCCTTTTCGCAAGGCATGCACCGTGTCTTGCTGGACAAAAACGCGCGTCGGCGTGATGAGCGCTCCCGCCAAGAACATTCTAAGTAGTTACATATTGCCCTCAAAAGATGTGACTGTGAACTGTTTGTCTCTTCTCGGGTGCAGCGCAAGCGCCGATGCGCATCAACTTAGACTGGCTGAGAGAACTCTCAGCATCGATTCTGCTATTCCAGAATTGAGCATCAATAGAAATGATGTTGCGGCATATGACTATCTTCTATTCTTATGTTCTTGAAAGCCTTAAATGGTTATATCACTAAGGGATTATAGGACAAGCGAGAGAGGAAATGGACATGATCAATTGCAAAGACACAGTCATAATGCTGACTCTCATGGTCGCGTTAATGCTTGGGATAACTGCGGTTGAACCGATTTCAGCTCAGACAACTACACGTGGACCTCGGAGTCCTGAATTAAAGCTCTTCTATTATGCTGATGAAACTTCGTTGTACTCTGCCCTTAAAGCTGGAGTAATTGACATGTCTCTTTGGGAATGCACACCAGCCCAATACCAAGATGCAATAACTGACCCCAATCTCATATTGGCTCCAGTTTCAAGATTCGACCTTAGAGGTTTTAGCTTAAACAGCAACGAGACAATCCCGACATATCCCGGAATAAGGAGCCCAACAAGCTACGCTGGGTTCAGGAAGGCTTTATGGCGACTATCTGATGTGTCTTACTACGCTGAGGTTATTTGCGGTGGCTTTGCAACACCGCTCTACGTGCCTGTTTCAGCGCCATCAAGAGCATGGGTCAACGTTACTGTTGAGAACTGGGTGAAAGCCAACTACGCTTTCAGCGTACAAGGTGCAGCTAATTATCTGGACGCGGAGGGATTCGCACAAGGAACTGAGGCGAATCCCAACTACAAGCCTGGGGTTCCGGGTTCGGCTATGTACTGGCGAGTTTATCCGCCGGGGCACTCAAAGGCCGGGAAGAAGCTGGATCCGATAGTTTTCAGCGCAAGGGTTGACGATGGACTGCGTTACGGCGCTAGTGTGCACCTGTGTGATAGAATGCTCGAGTCAGGAATTCCAGTGAACCTCATTTCAGAGCCCTCTTCGTCAGCTTTCCTGCGAGTCATGACGCGACGCGACTACCAAATATACTCCGCGGGCTGGACAACTGGAAGATTCGCGACGTACATATATAGTTGGTTCCACACCAGCAGATGGTTGCCAGGCGGACACAACTACCACATCTCGACGACATCACCCGGATATGTTACAACTCCTGGTAGCCCAGACAACATTGATGAGGCAGTTGACAAGATCCAGTATCCTTTAAATCTAGACGATGCATTGATAGCCGCCAAGGACGCCCAGCGGATTCTAGTGCAAAAATCCGCGAGTTTTATTCCGACGTGGTCCAGCAAAGCCTTCTATGCCTATAAGAATCTCTTCGGAGTGACCAACATGGAGTCTATTGGTACAGAAAACCTGTACACTTTTCTGCAGGCTTGGCGGGCAGACGGGCAGCCAGACCTAAGACTGGGACACAAGTCGCCGCCGACTCAAGTCAACCAGATCTACTCAAGTTGGGTGTGGGATGTCACTACCATGGGCTTCACTCAGGACAGCTTCATAAGCCTTGAGCCCTACAACGTTTTAAATGATCAGCCGTGGCTGGCCAGAGACTGGACAACTGCGCCTGGAGGACCATCTACAGTTCCTGGTACGTGGGTTGACCCTGACGATGGCAAGATTAAATCCTACATGAGATATTGGTTCAGGGATGATGTCGAGTGGATTAAGCCTCTAACTGGTGAAGTTTTAGCGGATTTTGTGCCTCAATGGTTGGGCGGCGGTTATGAATTCCACTGTTGGTATTTTGACTCTGAATCTGCAGGATGGTTGTACACTAGCTATCGAGATATCAAGCACATCGTGCCCAACATAGCGGGAAAATACGCTGATGTCTACTTCGATGTGTCCAGCCATTGGAGCCAATACTGGCCTTATGGTAGACACATTTATTCTAACCAATCAATCCAAGACACGCCAAGCTTTCCGGGATGGAAACAAGCGCCACTATCAACACAGGAGTTAAGAACATTCACTGGTCCGATAGCTGCTGGAACGTTCCTTAACACGCTAACACCTGTTGAAGGAACGGCATACAAAATTCCAACAAGAGCCAGAGGCACCCCGGTTGAAGTCATCGAAATCAAGCTGGATGGAGTACTCTTAGCCGAGGCTACAACACCTTACCTCTACAACCCGGTGACTGGTCAAGGAGCAGGCGGCGACTACTCAATTGTCGGAAGCACCGCTACGGGACCCAGAATAAGACTTTACATAGCCGTCCCAGGTGGTAGCGTTTTGACAGTTAGGTATTGGGCTAGGGGTGACCCAGCGGGCTATCATCCGGGTGGCCTACCTTGGCAACAAACAATCGCTGGAACAGGGTCTTTCTACTTGACTGATTTCTTGGCAGGCGCAGGAGGTTGGGCAACCTATAAGGCGAACCGGTACTACTTCATGGAAACTCCTACAAAAGGTGAGATTGACTGGTACTGGTACTGGATCTACGGCTCGCAGCCACGTGACGGCTACTATTATGTCAACATATACGATGCAAGTTATTCAAACTGGGCGCTTGGAGGTTCAGGACAAGCTGTGCCAACCGCGAATTGGATAGAAGCCACAGACCTCGCTCCGCCAGTAGGCGAAACTAACCTCTTTGATATAGCAGTGTTAGCGGCTAACTACGGCAAAAGATTCGGAAGCCCGCCCCCTAACCCGCCACCATAGCAATCCAAAGTGCTTTAAACCATAATAGAACCTCTTTTTTTGTGTGGTCTTTTTGCTCTCCTATTCTTGTCAGGAGTATTCCTCATACGCTGAGGCGAGTTGCGTTCAGAAGATTGTGATATGCAACGCATATGGGCGCATTGTCTGATTATGCTTTTCGAGAGAGAATGAGATTTCAATAACTGCATCTGGTTTGCTCTCAAAGCTTGTGGACATGTTTCATTGTTGAGTTTGTCATGGTTGTCTAAGAATAAAATTCGGAAGAAGAAGGCGTTATGCCCCTTATAAGTTCTTCTACCATCGTTGTGGCTGCATTGTGCGGTTGAGGTTGCGTGGATGTCGTCGTCAGAGTGTTCCGGGTGACATCAACAAGTTCGAGCATTGTGCTTTAGGATCCCTTTTTAGTTCTTGAATGCTGCTATGGGTTCTGCTTACGTCTGTCTTGCGTCACTGTTCAGCACGGTTTCGTCGACCAAGGCATGTGAAGCTGTGGTCTGTTTGAGGTGTTATTAGCTTTCGCTTGGAATCGGTAATAATACCAAGTTTCTGTATGTCTGTGTATGGTTGGGTTTAGAAATGGGGTTGGAAAAACGGGGTTGGGCGTGTCTGGTTGTGGTGGTTTTATTCTTTGTGTTTTGACAGGGATAGGAAGGGTACTAGTGTGTTGGTGTCTCTTACGCCGTGGATTTTTCTGATTTTTTGTATGAGGTCTTGTGAGAGTTCTTGCACTGTTGAGAATATGGCTTTGCCGTGGAGGTTTATGTCGGCTACGGCTAGTATGTCGTATTGTCCTGAGACTAGGTGGACTTCGGCGATTTCCTCTATTTTTAGGAGTTGTTCTTCGACTTTTATGTCTTTTGTGGGGTCGGTGTCGATGAATATGAAGATGTGGTACAAGCCTTTCATTTGGGTTGCCATGTTTCATGCACCTGAAGTTTCACTGTGATATGCCCCGGAGCCATAAAAACCTTGCGCGTATTGGTCTCAGGTCGCGCTACGGCGCTCTTGATTGTGTATTCCAGTGCGCGACATATATCAGGTTTGGTAATATATCGCTGTACGGAAGTCTGCGTATGCTCTGAATCTAGGCTTCAGATTCTCTCTTCATAAATTTGTTATTTCTCCTTTCGACCATGTCAACTGAACAGAGGTATGAATGAACATGAGTGAAACAGCGTCACTTGTGCAGCTTCAGAAAAGAAGAACTGACTTGGAAAACGAGTTGTCATCGGCGGCACAGAGGGAAGCTGCGCTTGAAAAGGAATTAGAGAGGCTCGAAGAAGAGCTTGCAGCCCAATTGGAAGAGAAGATTAAGGCGAAGAACTCAGTGGTGGAAAGACTCGAATCTACAAAGAGCGATCTAGAAAAGAGATTAAGAGAGTTACAGGAGCATCTTAAGCCTTCGCAGACGCCAGAGGAACCGTTGGCGAAGGAAGCAGAAACCGAGGAACAGCAGCAGCCTGCGGAAGCAGCGGATATTGACAGCCAAGCCCTGCAGACTGAAGAAACAAAGGAAAGACACAAGGAAGACAAGAAACGCAAGTGGTACTAGAACGCCATTGTCAGTTAGCCGCCATTGTTTGGCATGTCTTCTTCAAGACAGAGCGCTAATTGCGTCATAGAAGTAGAAGACATCATTCTGTCAGACATCTACTTTGATCGATATTGAAGGAACAGCTCTTCAAGTTCAGATGTGTGAACTCTGCCCTAATTCCTCATCTTATTGCTAACAACTAATTTTGTCAAGGAATGATTCACAGCAAGTGCTCTTTCCGAGAAGCGTGTTAAATGTCGTCGTTCTTTGGGATTTTTGGACGACAACATTTGAGAGAGTTAAGAATTGCGGGCTATTTCTCCTTCAGAGCCTCTTTCTGCCAGTTTCAAATGTCGCCGCTCCATCTTAGAGACATTTAGGCTTTCAAAAGCGTGGATGACGTTCTGCCTTGGCTGGTAATTCTTATAATGCTGATTGTCGCTTTTCTTTTAGAAGCTCTGGAGAGATTAGTTGTCACGTAAATGGCTGCAGCTGGCTTCTGCTTCTTGTGTCATTCTGGCTTCTGTGCTAGTTTTTCCTGTTTCTTTCACGGCTTGGTCTACTTCTCTTGAGCAAGTTGGTGTGTGTCAAACGAATGGCTTGCGTGTGCATAATTTGAACACGACTTTGAGTTATTCGACTATTCAGGAGGCGATTGATGCTGATGAGACTTTGGCTGGACATGTTATTCGTGTGGATTCTGGAGTTTACAGTGAGCGTGTCTCTGTGAACAAGTCGTTATCGCTTGTGGGTGAAGACCGAAGTTCGACTGTGATCGATGGCTCGGGGGGCACGGTTGTTCTGGTGCAGTCTGATAACGTTGAGATTAGAGACTTTACTGTGAGGAATGGTGTTTTCGGCATATGGGTTAATCATTCTGATAACGTGAGGATTATTGGCAATGTGGTGTTTAATGGTTCGTATGGCATTCGGCTTTATTTCTCGAGGAATGCGCAGGTAATTGGGAACCGTGTGAGTGGGTTGAGATTTTTCGGCATCGATGTTGATTCTTCCGGAAATGGTTTCTTCAGAAACAACCAGATGGCGGGCTGCAAGCACAATTTTGGCGTTGATGGAAATTCGCTCGCCGATTTCCTTAATGACATTGACGAGTCTAACACTGTGAACGATCAGCCGGTTCGTTATTTGATTAATCAGCGCTGGTTGACGATTGATTATTCCACTTTCGAGAGTATGGGTTACCTTGGCTTGGTCAATTCCACGAACATTAAGGTGGAAAGTATTGAAGTGCAGAATAACAAGCAGGGGATTCTCTTCGCTTTCGTGGCTAACTCGTCAATAGTGGGCGTGAACGCAGTTGACAATTGGAACGGCGTTTACGTTGCACATTCAAAAAATGTTTCTGTAAGTTGGTGCAAAGCAAACTACAATTATGACCATGGGATAAAATTCTTTAATTCCTCTCGTTCCTCTGCCATCCGAAACAATGTGGACAACAACGGCTGGGCTGGTATCGGTCTTTTGACATCTCCAAGTTCAATCTTGGACAAGAACGAGGCGAATTTCAACTCTTACAACTTGCGCATTGAGTACACCAACAATTCTTTTATAACCCGAAACAATGCCTCTGGTCTTGCTCTGAATAAGCCTGAGAGTTACAGCATAGTTGTTCACTATTCGCACGACAATCGCATTTATCACAATTCGTTCTCAACTGTGCTATTGCATGCTGAGTATAGAAACGGGTCGAGGTTTACGCCGAGGAATTGGTGGGACAACGAGTATGAAGGTAACTATTGGCTGTATTACGGCGGGCCGGACACGGATTACGATGGACTTGGCGACAATGCATATCATATTGGGGATAACAATGTTGATAGCTTTCCTTTGATGGGTAGGTTTTGGAACTTCATTGTGCTCTTTGAAGGCAGATTGTATGGCATCACTGTGATATCTAATTCCACTGTTTTCCATTTTGAGTTCAATTCGAGTGATACAAGAATAAGTCTTAATATGCGTGGACGGAACGGAACCCTCGGGTTCTGCAGAATCGCTGTTTCAAACGAGTTGATCCAAGATATGGAGAATGCCAGTTTAGAATTCGTGATTAATAACGAGCAGCCTACGCTGGTGAGGAATTGGACTGATGCCAGTAATCATTATTGGTATTTTTCTTACCTTCATTCTGTTAATCCTGTGCCTGAGAGCCCTGACTTTTGGCTTGTCGTTTATGGACTTGGGGCTTCAGCGGTTTTTATATTCGTGGGACTTGCGGTTTTTGTGGTTTTTAGGAGAAGGCGAAAGGCTTCAAAAGTGTAACTTTTGTATAGAGGTTAATAGCAAAAGGCTAAAATATGGGCTGGCGGTATCAAGTATGGTGAGGCGACGGAGAGATGAGAGGAAGAACAAAACTCGTTAGCCTAGCAACTGTAATCATGATTCTTCTAAGTGCTTCAATGGTTTTCGCATCGGGAGTTGTAGATGTCTCGAAGATTTCTCTGCTTGGCGCGGAGCCAATGTCACCTGGGACCACTGTTTTTGTGGACCCCTCAGTAATCATTAAGGACTACTACAACGATCCTGGTTACCAGATAGGCAACACTTTCTTGGTGCACGTGAACATCTCAGAAGTAACCAACTTGTTCAGTTATCAGGTCAACGTTACATGGAGTCCTGCGATGTTGAATTTCACCGGAGTATGGGCGTACGGTGACTTCTTGGCTCGAACGGGTTCGTCTTATGGAACGTCTCGTATCGAGAAAATCTACATTGCGAGCAACGTGACTGGTTATGCCTCGATTGCTGAAACCATTCTGGGTGATGTCCCGGGTATTACTGGTAATGGGCGCTTGTTCACGATTCAGTTTAAAGTCGTGGGTTACGGCAGCACCATGATTAATATAGGTGTGGCGGGGACGCTTCCAACAACGCTTCTTGATAGCACGGAGCCCCCTTCTAGCATTTCATTCACGACGGCAAGCTGCTACTTCAGAAACGCGTTGAGAGGAGACGTGAACTTGGACAGAACGGTTGATGTGTCTGATGTGCTCAAAGTTGTTTCTTGTCGTTCAGGTCCACCTCCAGGGCCCGGTGGCTACCAGAGAGATGTTGACATCAATTATGATACCTTTATTGATATTTCTGACCTGCTGATTGTTGTTGCCAATCGTGGACGAACAGTACCCCCATAGAAGGTCGTTCATTC
>Ga0315310_10000728_pt1 | contig 21060 bp, 19 predicted proteins | sample TDP5_MG_FD_203630 | JGI IMG/M metagenome (GOLD analysis project Ga0315310, IMG submission 203630) | Freshwater sediment microbial communities from Lake Towuti, South Sulawesi, Indonesia - TDP5 | ecosystem: Environmental > Aquatic > Freshwater > Lake > Sediment | place: Indonesia: South Sulawesi...
AGGAGGCCAATGATGAACAGATAGCTTCAACCTTCCAGTTGAAGAACTATTGGCTCATCAGTTTTCAGTGGTGCCATAGGAACGGGTTTCGTGGCAGTTTCTGGCGCTGGCTTCTCCATCTTTTCTGTGATTCTTGCTATGTCTTTCTTTTCTTCGATCAGGGGTTTTAGGTTTGGCTCTATCGCGTCGCAGGCAATACTGAGCGCCTTATCATCGATTATGCCTGCCTTGTACTCCATCTTCACGTTGACCAAGAATCTTATCAACTCGTCGACTTGGTGATCGATCTGTCCCATCCTCTTTCTCAGACCTTCCGATAGCTCCTCCTTTCTTCGTCTCAGCTCTGCCAATGTCGCTCCTTGCTTTCTGCGAAGTTCTTCATAGATGTTTGCCGGTATTTGCTGATCTTTCAGCAGTTCTCCCAATGCCTGAATCCTTCGGGCCACGCGATCAAGTTCCTTCTGAATCAGCTCTGATGACACTTTCCAATCCGGGATGAGCACGACTGCGTCTCTATCAATCACTATGTGCTCACAAGAGTATTGTCCCAGGTTTCCACTTCCTTGCTCAACCTGAAGTGCCTTAAGCTCGCCGAAGTCGTCAATGCAGAGGCCTATGATTCTTCCTAATTTTCTGCCATAGGTATCCTTGAGATCTCGGCCAAGAAAGTTCTTCAGCTCTTCCTCAGAGACATATGACAAACATTTTCCACCTCCTGTCCATTTGTTGAACTCTCAAAGCGGACGGAAAGTTGTCTCCTCAGGGGTCGTGCTTGGCAACTCCGGGAACCTCTCCTTCGCCTGCTGCTCAGCAAAGGCCGCCGCCTCTTCCAATATCTTCTTCGCTTCTCCCGTAGGCTGATCTCCTGTGGAAACATCGCCTGTTGCTTCTCCAATGTCAAGAACCATTGACGAAAGTGATTCGTCTATCTCGGCGAGCTTGAGCGAGACATCGGGCAGAACATGGCTGAGGCCGGATCGAACCGTCGCCACGACACGCTTCACCGGAGACAGGTTGTGAGCGATATCTCCAAACTCCCTAACCGCTTCCAGTCTTAGGACAACTCTTTCTAACGCAAATTGACTGTTCAGGGAAACCTTAGCAATTCTACGGATCTGCGCACATTCCCCGGCATAGATTTTAGCTCGTGAGAAGTCGCTATGCTTAACGGCGTCTACACACTTATCATAGAGAGACTTGTCGCGGGCCTGAAGTTCGGCTGATGCTCTTTCCAGTCTGTGCAATTGCATGCGGAGCTTGTGCAGTGTCTCTGTAAGCCGCTGTCTCATTGGCGTAGGCGATACGGCTTCTCTCAACTTGTCCTTTAGTGATATTCTCTCACGGAACATGACCAAACCTCCTACAATTGGCAAGTCATCAAGAACCTGGGTCTCATAATAGGGATCTCGCGGCTCGCTATTCTCGCCACACTCAAACTGTTCGTGGCCATCAAGATAGTCCCTTTGTGAAGATAGTGAATTCCTCTAAGTAAGGGAGTCAATATGTTGACTGCTGAGGTGTCAAGGCCCCCGGTTGGCTCATCCATTAAGAGGAGCGTTGGCTCTGCTACTAGGGCCCGGGCAATCGCGACCTTACGTCGCTCTCCCACACTTAGCGTAGCCGGGCAGATAGAAGACTTCTGTGTGAGCCCAAAGAAGTCAACGACCTCTTGGGTCCTACGTTTCCGTTCAGATTCGTCTATCCCTTGAATAACCAGAGGAAGTTCTACGTTTTGGAAGATGTTAAGGTTAGTCAATAACTGCGATCCTTGAAAAACAACACCCATACTCTGCCCCCTGAATTCTGTCAGGCTGTCATCATCCATCGTCGTCATATCTTTTCCCAACACACTAACACTTCCCTGCGTAGGCTTTTCCAAGCCAGCGATTATATTCACAAGAGTCGTCTTTCCAACTCCAGTCGGTCCCGTGATCGCTGCGAACTCACCTTCTGCAACCTCGGCGCAAAGACTGTTAAACAGAGAAATCTTCCCAAAGTCTGTTTCAAATATCTTCGTCAGTCTCTCAACTCTTAGAATAGGTTTGTCACTATTCATTGTCGCAAGATCTCCCCAATTTTGAGATATGATAGTTTCCTTGCTGCGACCGCGCCTCCGCCGAAGGATGAAAGCAGTGACACTGTCACGGCAAATCCTATTATCTCACTCGACAAGAGCGAACACTCGGCCGTCAACATCGCCGTGCAATAGCCGATCGCCACACCCAACACGCATCCCCCGACAGCTAAATGGGCTATACGCAGCAGGAAGGCGCGCAACAGACTTGACTTCTTGGCACCCAAGGCTCTCAGGATCGCTACCTCTCTTCTTTTTGAGGACATTTCAAGAGACACCACAAACATTACAACGAGAAAGACGCCCAGAAAGAGACCACCAGCGGATAGAGCCAACGAAAACCAACTTATCGAGAGACTCGACCCGAGAATCACGGCTGCCGCAGTCGATACGACGATCTCAGTGGCTGCCAGAGCCTCAGATCTTGTGAACGATGCGAACAGGTATCGGCTTGCATTCATGTCTGAACTCCCCTCCAGCCGACGGCATTTCTTCTCCCGTCCACCTCGTGGGCCAGTATCCTGAGGAACTCCGGCACCTGGCCGTACTCGTAACTCTTGATCACAGATCCCGTGTACTCAATCTTGATGTCTAGTTCCTTCATCTTTGAAATGATCATCTCCACATCTGACTTGTTCTTACCGATGAAGAACACAAGCGTTTCTGGAGCACCTAGAAAACTGGTGACTCTCACCGCTTGGGGTATAGTGGCGATTTGTTTCAATACCCTATCGCGGTCAGAACGGTTTCCAATGCTTCCCGCGATGTAGACCTGTTCTGGTAGGCCCAGTTTTTCATAATCCAAATCGACAATGTATCCTTTAATGACTCCTAGCTGTCTCAGCTTGTTAACCCGGTATGCCACGACGTTTGGATGCAGGCTGAGCTTCCTTCCTATCTCCACGAATGAAGCTCTTGCGTTTGCGCTAAGCTCCGCAAGTATCCTCAAATCAGTTGCATCTAAACTGGACATTTGGATCATCTCTAACTGGCAAGAAAGTCCTGTGACCACCTCTGGAACCTGACAAGGCTTTGCTCGGAAACTGTTCTCCCGCATGACGAAATTGCTTCCAAAAAATCAGCCATAGCAATTTCCCTAGGCTTTGCTGCCGGATCGGTGTCGGCGTGAATCTCGAAAAACTCTCGGACAACTTTCATTTGAACTGCCTGGAATATGTCTCTAATGTCGCTTCCGGTTCGTCCTTCTGTCAGACGTGCTAACTCATTGAAATCGACATCCTTTGCGATTGCCAGATTCCTAGAGTAGATGTGAAACATTTCGAGTCTTGAGTTGGCATCTGGAAGCGGGACGTAGATTCTCTTCTGAAATCTTCTTATGAAAGCTTCATCCAATGCCCACGGCTTATTGGTGGCTCCGATCACATAGACAGATGATTGCTTCTTCTTGTCTGCAATGCCATCCATCTCCTTTAGGAATTGGTTCCTGGCTCTAACTTCTCCACCCACTTCGTGGCTTCTGACCCCCATTATAGAATCCAACTCATCGATGAAAATGATGATGGGAGTGCCTTCCTTGACGGCGGCTCTAGCATCCAGAAACAGCTTGGCAACGTTCTTCTCGGATTCACCTAACCACTTTGACACTATTGATGGCGAGTCGATACAGTAAAACGTAGCCTCAATCTCGGTCGCTATCGCCGCAGCCAGCATAGTCTTTCCACAGCCGGGCGGACCGTAGAAGAGGATTCCCCTGGCCCATCCGAGAGGAAAAAGATCGGGTCTTCTTGACGGATATATTATCGATTCCTCGATTGCTCTCTTGGCTTTGTGGAGATTCGCGATGTCCTCCCACTTCACGTTGGGTTTCTCAATAACCGGAGCCCGTTCCTTTTGGTAGTCAACCTGCCGGCTTCGATCTGTGAGTAAGGAATCGTTGCCGCGCTGCAGGTCGAGGATTCTTGCACCATATAGTTGGGCTTTCTCGGCATAGACTCTGTTCTGAGGGGTCCCGGGGTACAGCTCGCACAGCTTAAGAAGAATCTCGACTGCTCTCTGGTACTTGGCGACAGCCATTCCTCTCGATCCTTGCTTGTCTAGACTTATGGCCTCAGCTACATTCTTCGTAGCCAGTCTCTCTAGGTCTTCATATGCCATGTGTCTCACCAGACGCGTTGTCTTCATGAGCTTGACTGAGCTGGTTGCATTGCCTGAGTACTATCCTCCCTTCCTTGCAAAGCGACTGCACAGCTCTCACTATATCGTCTCTCCGGACTCCCAATGTCTTGGCACATTCTGTAAGGTTCAGCCTCCCTCCGTACCTGACGTGATCCTTGATGTACCCGTACACGCGAGAAGGCAACTCCTGTACTTCAGGGTCCAAGCTTTCTATGATTCCTTCGGATTCCAGTGTTACCTCCTTCGTCGTGGATGGGACGCTTGGCAACAACGTGGTCTCAGGAAGATCTACGCTCTCAAATTCTTGTGCTTTTTCCTGCTTTCTCTCTGCTGAGGGGAGCTCTGGAAATTGCTTTCTTATCTGTTCCTCAGCATAGACGCTGGATTCCTCGAAGATCCTCTTTGCTTCTTCATCTTGGAGGATTGTCTCGCTGTCTGTCTGCTGTATCATCCCAGTTTCCTTAACAGTGTCGTCAAGGAGGGAGTGAACCGCATCAAGTTCGCTTGCGACCTCAGGGATAACCCCCTCAATCTTTCCTCTCGTCTCGTTCACAACGCTCACTACAGGTAGCATCTGGACCAAGATCTCTCCCAGTTGCTCCACCGTCTGAAGTCGAATAATGGCTCTTTCCAGTGCGATTTCGCTTTCAAGGACTATCTTCGCCATTTTCCTGATTTCAGCACACTCAGAGGCGTACAGCTGCGCATGAGGCAAATCCTTGGAGAGCTGAGCTGCAACGCACTTCTGAAACATGGCGCGATCTTTCTGCTGAAGCCTGAGAACTGTGTCCTGCAATTTCTGATATTGAACGTTAAGCCGATGCAAGGCATACAGAACCCTCTCTCTAAGCGGCTTCTTCTTGCCTCGGATTCGTTCAACAAGGGACGAGATGGCAGGCTACCTCTCAAAGGTTCGGCGCGTCCAAGTACTTCGGAAGAAGGGGTTTGCTATTGCTCGAAAGAGTCTCTTGAAGAAGCATGTCACTTGTTGGCATCCGTCGAGGCTGATCGCCAAGACGTGAGCTAAGTGCAGAGGCATCCCGCAAGATTTCTTCCACATCACGTTTCGCAGAGAAAGCCCGGCTAAGCCCTTTTTCGATAGAGTCTGTAGCTATCTTGTATGCTTGGGGATCAATTTCTCCTGCGGCTAGTTGCATCTTGTTGTTTGCGAGGAATGTCTCGAGTTCTCTGATCTGCTGATCGAGTCGAGTGCTGACCGAAGCGAGCTTCTGGGTGAGGGCCACTCTTCTCGTTTCAAGCTCGTTCAGGTTGGAGTCGTGATTTCTTCGAAAATCTTCGTAGATCTCGGGTTGAATATCACCTTGCCTGTGCAGGTCTGATAGCGCTCTTAGCCGTCGCAGGGCCAGGTCAAACTCGGTCTTCAAACTGTCGGCTTCTAGTTTCCACTCATCAAGGAGTGTGATGCCCTTCTCGTTGACGATGATATGAGATGGTGGGCAATTCAGGAATTGTCCATTTCCAAGCTCAACTTCGACAGAGGTGACTCTGTTCCCAACGTCCGTCGAGATTCCAACTATTCTTCCGACGGTCGCGCCGTAGTTGTCTGAGACGGATCGGCCCAGAAGATCCTTCGCGACATCCATGTGCAAGTTCATCTTCGGGCAATCTTCCCCTCTTATGGGCTTCTGGTTCTTACGGGAAGGGTTGCGATGGACGTTCTTGGTCCGCTTGTGCCAATGTAGGAGGCGGCAGCTCGGGGAACTTCTCTTTCATTCTTTGCTCAGCAATTGCACTGGCCTCTGTCAGGATCTTCTGTGCTTCCTGACTAGTGACCTCTGGCGTTTGTGAGGTGCCGGTGGCCTCCCCGGCTTCGATGACTATGTCATTCAGTGTTTCTCCGACCAGTCCCAGCTCGTAGGAGACTTCCGGCATGACTCCTGAGATCTGCGCTCTCAAGGAGTGAATAACGTTTGCAACGGGCGCCATTTGGAACGCTATGTCTCCGAATTCCTGAACGGCCTCTAGTCTGAACATTGCCCGTTCTATGGCAAGTTGACATTGGAGAGTAACTTTCGCAATCTTTCTTATCTCAGCGCATTCTTCTGCGTACATTGACGCCCTCGCGTTGTCCTTCGCTATCTGTGCGTCAACGCATTTCTTGAATAGCTCCTTGTCCCTTTGCTGCATTCTGAGACTGGCAAGCTCTAGCTTGTTCTGCTGTGTCTTGAGCCTAAACACAGCAGCAGTTATCCTCTCCCGCATGGGCTTGTCCGATAGGCGAATCTTGTTTTCGATTCGGTTGATCAGCGTCTCTCTATCATTTTTCTCCCAATTCTTGATCATAAAGTCTGGCTCCTTGGGTTCCATTCTTGTGCAGAGCACAAGTCGAGTTGTGATGCAACCATGAGCCTTGTGAAGCCTTTCAAAGTTAGTATAAGAAATATGTTAAAAACGAGATTTGAGCCAAATCGAGTTTCTCACATTCCGTTCCGATGTAACGAAGAGTCTGGACATTGCGAAGGAGATTCCTTTGTTGGGGCCGACAACTTCAGCCGAGGAGTTTCGCTAGTGCTTAAATACCTCTCCATGGCCACCATGGGCAACCCAAGCCTCCCGCACATCAGCAAAGAGAATGATACGCTGACCATACCCAGATGTCATCCTGCCTGCGATTATGGTAAGGCTTAAGACAAGAGCCTGCCATTAGAGAGAGGATTTCGGCAAAGCATGAGAATGCTTTGGAATACGGAGGTGAACAACGAATGAGCGAAAACACAGTGCCTTCGGAAACGGAAAGACAAGCAAGGCCAAGAGAGCCAATTCCTCCTGACACGATCTTTGTCGGCAAGAAGCCTGTGATGAGCTATTGTACTGCTGTGATGATGCACTTCCAGACAGGTGCCAAGGAGCTCACGGTGAAAGCAAGAGGACGAGCCATAAGCAGAGCAGTAGACGTTGTGGAGGTTGTGTCTCGAAGGTTCTTTGCAGGAAAGCTAAATGTCAAGGACATAACTATAGGAACGGAAGCCGTTGGTGAAGGCGACGACATTAGAAATGTGTCAACAATAGAGATCAGGGTGCAGAAGCTGGACTAGGCGGAACCACTGGCAATCATTTTTTTGTCCCCCCCATTCTTGAGGAAGTCTATTAGCGTAGACTGACTAGAGGCAGGATACCGCCTAGCGGACCGTAGGATCAAATCTGGAAAGACTCGTATGGGTCCTGTACATTCATGGTTTCTATCTCGCTATGTTGATGCTATTGAGAACCCTAGTGTTGATTGGTAGAATTACCTGTGGACTGTGGAGAATATTGCTATCAAATGCCTGTCCTCCTTCGAATGTCATTTGACTTTGTGAAATCAATGTTCTTCCTGATCGTCGTATCTTCGAGTCTGATGGATATAGACACGAGTGGCATACCCCCGTTCAAGGAGCCAACAGTAGATCGGGAAAGCAGAGCTTGTGGTTGTGACTTGCTCACGTCGAGATGCTCAAAGAGGGATGGGGATGTCATTCTTAAAAGCGTACGTGACCTATTGTGATGGATTGGTGGTCGGATGGATCGCGTCCCTACCGGTATAGGCGGTCTTGACGAGCTTTTAGGGGGAGGCATCCCGAAGGGGAGATGCGTCTTGGTGGTCGGCAGCCCTGGTTCTGGAAAAACCACTCTGGCCGTGCAGTTTCTCTGCAACGGGACCGCGCGGGAGGAGAGAGGCTTGTACGTTGCTATGGACGAATCACCTGACCAGATCAAGGAGAACCTTTCAGGCTTTCGCTGGGATCTTGATAAGCTTGAGCGAGAAGGGAAACTCTTCTTTGTAGACGCGACGCCGATGCGACGTGTCAGGACAAGAACGGCAGATTACGTTGAGCAGAGTGTGTTGCCCAGCGTGGCAGTGATCTTTCCGGAGCTGACGTTGAAGGACCTGATCCGAACTTTGAGCAGAGTCGTAGACGAAGAGAAGATCCAGAGGATAGTTGTTGACCCTGTTACGTCAATCATGCTGAGATATGAGAAGCCCTCAAGTAGAAGAAGAGCAATGTTAATGCTCTTTGATGCCTTAGCGGCGACCGGCTGCTCCTCTCTTGTCACAACGGAGCTTAGAACGGCGATGCTGTACAGGAAGTTTCAGATCGAGGAGTTTCTATCTCAAGGAGTCATACTGCTTGACACACGCCTCCACGAAGGCAACGTTGTCAGAGCAATCCAGATAGAGAAGATGAGGGGGATTTCGCACGATATGCAATGGAGGCCATATCAGATTGGGGCGGGTGGAATCGAGGTGTTTCCGAGGGATCGTGTCTTCCGCTAGGATGCGCTTCCCGAGAAATGCTCCTACCTGCCACTGTGAAAAACAATGCCTTGAGGAGCCTCGATAGAGAATTCCACCCATTTGTGGGAATGCTTTCTGCCACGGATCTTCTTTACTCTCAATCGTCTGGAGGAGATTCCTCTTCTCTCGAATGTCTCTAACTCAATGATGCAATCCGATAATCCTTCCAGTCTAGACAAAGTGTCGCTGTCTAGACCGGTCCCGACAGAAAAATACAGGCTTCCTCCCTGCCCCTTGATTCTGGCCCCAATAGAGTGCACAAAAGTCATTATTGGATCTGGCTTCAGCGAGGTGAAGAGTGGAGCCACGGAATCGAAGAAGAATGTTGTGCCTTCTCCAAGGGCGCTCGCTGCACTTGAAATCTGCATTCCGAGGCCAGTGAGGTCGGTTAGAACCTGGACGCTGTATTTCTCGGATGAGGGCAGTCCCGCTGTGCCTGAGTAACAATCAATAAGTGCAAGTTGCTTTCCATCGAATCTGGAAACATCCAGGCCCAACTGCTTCATGTCATTGGTAATCTTCTTTGGAAAATCGTTGTTTGTGACGAATACACAAGTTCTTCCCATGTTGAGTTGATCATACATCAACTTTTGCATAAGCACAGTCTTCCCTGATCCTGGGTTCCCTATGATCATGACGGCCGCCTCGGCCGGTATCTCTCCGCCGAGAACTTCGTTTAGGAACTCGAAAGGAACTCTTTGAGTTTTCTGTCGACGTTTTGAGAGCAACAAGAAAGATGCAACTAGGATCCCAGCAACGGTCACTATGCCATAATAGAACCGTACCGGGACGACCTGTAGCGTCACAGTATGTTTTGTGGACTCAAATAGAATGAGGCTTCCTGTGACATGCTGAAATGAATCGTAGCTGAGAACAAGCACATAATCGCCCTTAGGGATTTGAGGAAGAACCACTAGCCCATCGAATCGAGTTTTGTTTGACGCTATTGTCATTCCCTCCGCAATCAAATCGACTTTTGCTTGCGATAAAGGCAATCCGAAGAAATCTTGAACCGCAATCGTCAGATCATATACTTCGCACCTAAGGATTAGTTGCATATCTTCCGTGAGATTGATGCTTCGTGTTTCGTTCACAACGCTTCCTTTCCAGTAGACCCGCATATCGTACGGGCGGGTGCCTTCAGTTGAAGGAAGGACTGCCACTACTGAACCCGTGACATCCGTGATTCCAGTCCAGACTTTCGTTCCGTTCTGAGTGACAGTGACATTCGCTCCTTTCACTTCCCTGTCCAAGAAGTCTCTTGTAACTAAGTTCATTGCATGGTAGTACCTTTCGACGAAGGGAATTGCCAGCTGACTCGGCGTACGATCGTCGTCCCAGTAGAGAAAAACAGAAGACTTTGTTCCCTTGGCCAAAATCTGCAAGACCAACATTGAACTAGCAGCGATTGTCCGGATGATCGGCCCGACTGCGAAGACATGGGGTTGATCCTTCAATGAAGACTCCACTAGTACTGGTGCCTCGATTCCGCACACATGAAGTGTTCTTCCCTCATCCGTAATCTCCACTAGGGTTGCGTTGATTATGGCAATGCTGGAAGTTGAACCTCTGAGCCAAAGCCTGAACGTGACTGTGCCACCTATTCTTACAAGTCGACCAAGTGGTGGATGAAGGATAAAGGCTGCTGTCTCTGTCAGTAATGACCACCTTTGAACGCCGTAGGGTGGATCTGTGCTGAGGATTCTTCCCCAAGGCGCCCCTCCAAGGTATCCTGTGTGAAGATAGAAGACAGTAGGCTCCGTTGACACCTGCTGTGAGAACACTTCAGGCAGTAATGGCATCGAATTGGCTGCGCACAGCGCGATGACACAGAACACATACTTCAGCTTCGTCCTATGTCTCATTATGCGGATCACCATGTGCGCTTAGGAGCGACAGTGTCTTTCCAACTCTAGTTCTTTCAGCGGAGGCTTTGGTAGCTTGCCTAGCATAAATCAAGTCTTCTATCTTGACCACGATCAGCAGAAATAGAACTGCCCACACCATGAACAATATTTCTCCAGCAGACTCGTGGAAAGCTTTCGCTCTGGCAACTCCTTCAGTCGCCACGTAGTAGGATACAAGGTAGATCCGGAACACATTCACTGAAAATGTTCCTAAAGCTCCGGTTGCCGAATACAAGACTTTCCTCTTTCGTGGGGCATCAATCTTCGCGACTAGTACCGTGATGATCATAAAGAAGATTATCATGCTATGAACGCCCACGCATGGCCAGAAGAAATCTAATGCTCCCCTGAACCATTGCACCCCTTCTCTTGTCACGAAAATGAAGAGTCTCGATGACTCAGGGTGCCAGATGGCTTTTATTCCTGAAAGTCCCAGGAGAGATACATCGATGGGTACGATCACATGGACAACCGCTTGCAGAGGACCCAGTGAAGCATAGGGGAAAGCAGCATCTAGAACGAATATTATTGCCATCCCAATTAGATATGCTACAGGAGTTATCATCCTAACAAGCTTTGAAGCTCCGTAGGCAGAAAGGAAGATGGCCAGGAGATACGAGACAAAGACTAGGTGCTCCCACATCGATACCCAACTGAACATCTTCGGCATTTCAGGCAATCCGAGCAGTACACCTGTCCTGGCAATCGTATCGTTGAGGCCCATAAAGAAGACGGCAACATAGTACAGCACAAGGGAGGAAACTGCGAAAAGCCATATCGTTAGAACTCTCTTGTCTAATCGTCTGTGAAACTCCTTCCTTCCGTCGTACCACTCCAATACGACAAAGAATGCAGCGAATAGCAGGCCGCTCCGTCCTTCATTCCATCCTGAAACGAAGCTGGCCGGCGCGATTGTCCACAGAATCGCTACGGGAGTTAAGCTCATCAGAAGAAACTCGGAACCGCTTGGCAGCGTCACCTTTGCCTTCTCGAAAAACTTGCTCAGATCACGGTAAGCGGAACTAATGATAGACATTGTTCCACGCTCTTCTCGTCAAAGGCTCATGGCGTCTCATTAGGGGCCGACCATTGTCGGGAATAGCACGGTTGTGCGCCAGGAGGGTCGGTTCTAAGGTCTCTCCAATCAAGTCGATCTAATGTACCTGCTGTTTCAGCTCCCGCTCTTTCTCTCTTTCTGTCCTTCTGATATAGTCTATTGTGAAGCATGAGAGGGCAAAGATCAAGACAACAAGCTTCCCAGAAAAAACCACGTTTATGGGATACGGATTGTTGGGCCAAGGATTAACAATGACATCCGGGTTCTGCAAACCCTGAACCGCCAGAGCCGCAGACCAAAGAACAATGTGGTAAACTATTTCAAACCCACTTCCCATCGCGAACAGCCAAGCAGATATATACACGACGCTCCTGGCTCGAGAGGGCATCTCCATGAACCGTCTTCTCGTAGATGCCGAATTGAGACCAAAGGCATAAGACAGAAAGAACAGAAAAGTGAAAAGCGTCATGGGCTTCATGTACATTCCAGGAAGAACATAGACCTCCACGGAAACAAGTGCGTCTCCTACGACGTACGGCGGGGTTGCCTTCAAGGTGTTTGCCAACAGTACCACAATTGCGGCTGCTCCAGACAGCCATGAGAGAGTGGTCATGAGATATCGTTCTGAGACAATCGCTCGGAGCGTGCCTGAGATCCCGTGTGCCAGGACGGCCGCTTCATGTTCGTCGCCGAGGTCTGAGTCTCCCAAGATCATTCGCCTCAGGGCAAGTTCATTACTAACGCGGTATTAATGCTTGGTGGAACGGGCAACGAGAGCTCATAGCTTGCCTCTCGGCGACCACGTAGCATCATTCATGTGACTCGGATTTCCTGAAAGAAACCTAAATACTCTCCACGAAAGTCTTCCGTTTCACCGACCAAGAGAGTCAAAGCAACCTCTCAAGTGAGGCGCCAGCCCGCTTCACGGTAGTGTTTGCCTACTCGTATTTCGCGATACGGCCATCGGTTGACCAGCGTGCTGACTATGACGATCCTGTCCCGTTCAATCTGATGGACCAGATCGGGCTGATCCGAAAAACAATCCACAATATGTTGCTTCCGTCATTGACCTCCACCTCAAAGACCTTTTCAGGATGGCCCGAATCGCTGTGGCGCTCGCACAGAAAGGTTAGATATCCCCACGTTTCCAAGCTACCATCAAAGAGCTGCCTTGTATTTCTCCTACGAGGGTTTCGCCTAACGGTGATAGTCGCCCAATCATATGCATCAATTGCGTCATCTTTGATATACATGCAGCCCTGGACAGAACCGAATGAAAGCTCGATCATTCGATCCTATCAACGGATACGCTTCCCACATCAGTGGCCTCATGAACTTCAGGACTGGATCAGTCGTCCAGTACTTGAATCTCGGATTGACTATCGCAGGAGATTCTGAGGTGCCCGGTACAGCGGTGTGAAGAGAACGGCGCTCATCTCAGCACAAACGAGCATTGAAAACGGAGCGAAAACTCTTCTAATTGCTTTCCTCACGCACGGTTCCGCTGTTCAAAGTATAGTATGAGTACTTCCGCCACCATTACCGGTATCCAATACATGAAGTAGTTTTGGAGCGCCCTCTGAGAGAACCACATCGTCACAGCTGGAAAGATCCAAATCAAGTGCTTCAACTTGTCAAAGTATACAAAGTAGTTGGCGACCAGTGTCAGGAAGATTGCGGCTGTGGTTCCCAAGTAGAACATTGGCGGGAGAGCTGCGATCCCTGCCTGTGTTAACATTGACAGCCCTTGGCTGAGAATTACTAGCCCACTGGAGGCCGGTGTCAGTATACCTGAAAACCATGCGCCTGGATCCTTAGCGATAAAGAGAAGATTCGGCACGACGAAGCTGATCGCGGTTGCTCCAACAAACTTGAGCACGTTTGAAGTTCTCACTATCAGGCTCCCCTTCTTGAGGTTGAACATCCATATGAGTGTGAATGGGGCGACGATCCAAGGTTGCTGCTTCATGGCGCACGCGACTCCATAGAAGATGCCGCCTCGAAATGGATCATCCATAGAGAAAGCGGCCAACACCATAGGCAACACCCATAAGAAGTCTGTGACCGACCCAGCATTGAAGTCAATTGCGAGGTCTGCGCTGACAAAGATAGGCAATAGTACAATCGGTCTCAGTTCCCTAGGCGCCTTGTAGTAGAGAGTGACCGCCGTAGCTATTTCGAACAGGAAAAGAACCCATCTCATGTCCTTAAGTCCGACTGCAACGAACGGGACGAAAGTAAGGAAGTGGAGTGCCGGATAGGCCAGGTTCGTCGATATGTCCCCTGAGGGTGTTAGTGTTATGTAGAGTGGGTTAACCTCGAATTTGTGTAAGGCATCTTGGAGGTCGAGTGGATAAGGGTTTAGTCCTTTCTCGACGAGGATATCGGCGGCGTAGTGAGTGAACGCCAATGCGTCGGTTCTGTACGCGCCTTTGTACTGGATCTGAAATAGGACATAAGCGCTGATAAGCATAACAGCCAAAAGCGATACTGGGATAAAATCTCTCAGCTTTTCAGCATATGTCAGGCCAGAAAACGCCAAGGCTAGCGCTGTAAAGGAGATTGCGTATATTACAAGACAGTATATGACTACTTCCGGATTCGACTCGATTTGTCCGCGCACCCAGGTTTGGAACCCCTCGTAAAGGCAAAAACTACCTGTTGAAAGGTATCCAATTCTGAGAATTGCTTCCTCACTTGTCGAGGAAGCCGCACTGCCTTTGACAGTCAGGATCAAACCCTCCCTGCAGGGATTCTTCTTTTGGCAAGATCCAATCCCACGAGCAGTAACAAGACTGCCAGAGTAGCAGCTGATACATAGTAGACACTGAAATCAATGGGCTTGTGGTACAGCTTGATTTCTCTGGCCCCCGCCGCGATCCTCATTGTCATGAAGCCTTCTGAGTCAGCGGTAACATCGAGAGGAGCACCACCTGAGATCGCACGCCAAGTGGGGAAGTAAGCCTCCTTGATAATCAGCGCGGAATTGCCTCGAACATCAAGTTTCAACGTAAGCACATCTGGGCCATCACGACTCAAGACGACTTTTCCCGCATCCGGAGGAATCAACTCGACCATCTCTATCAGTTCAGACGATCGGTACACCGTGATTGTGCTTTCTTGGTATGGGAATTGAGCGTCCAATTCAAAGTGGGTTCCGTTGAAAAGGTTCAATCTTATGTCTTCGGCAACCTCCCCGACCATGACCCACTTGATTGCGAACAGCTTTGACTTGAGCATCAGGTCCTTCCAAATCTTTGTTCTGTTTGGAGATTCAGGGTCTACTGGTCCTGCGGATTCAAGATCTAAGATTCTATAGTCATCTATCTCTAGCAGGGGCCTCAGCAGTTTGTCCTGCGGGTACCAGCCGTCGACCAACGGTTTGTTGGTGTAGTATGGAAGCACGTATATCCACAGCGGGCATCTGACCGCGAGAATCCTAGCGTAGGTAGGATCGGACTTGAAATAGGTAATCAGTCCTGCCGGAATATCTCTGTTTGCAGCAGGGTATGGTAGAAATTCACTTATGTTCTGAGTCGTCGCATACCAGACCTTCACGCAACCGCCAGACAGGATGATTCCTATTAGGACGACAGGGACCAACCAATATCTCCTAATGAGGAAGCGAGTTCTTCTCACAAACAGTTGTTCCAGCCCTATTGCGGAAAGGATGCTCATTGGTATGCTCAAGTAAAGCCAAAACCGGTGGACGTCAAGGGCCCGCCAGATCAATGAGAGCGGCGGTAAAACTACAAGCGGTATCGCGAAGCTTCCGAGACTAAGCCAAAAAAATGCTGCAAACGACATCCACACGAAATGCATTTTCAAACCTTGGCCTGTGCCTACCCTACTGTCTCGGCAAACAGCATAAAACAGACCGAGAAGTGAAAACACGACAACGCTCTGGCCAAGAATCCTCATGGATGCCATGTTAATCTTCTCTCCTGATTCGAACAGTGCCATTCCGATCAACATCAAGGCAATTGTGATTGGAACAAACCGTCTGTTGAATCCCGAATCGAGAGAATGCGTCCAGAGAGAGAACAGGGCGAGACCGAGATGAGCGACTCCAAAGGCATATGTAACGACGTTTATTGAGAAGTAGCTCAGTCTGATGAATGGAAACTCAACGTTACGGTTGTAGAATGGGTTGCTGAGCAACTGATCATAGGCTGTAATGAAAGGAATCACCCAGAACGAAGACAAGAAGAGCCCGATAAGAAAAACGATTGCAGGAGCAGTCATGGAATGTGCAAAAGTCCGTGGCTTTCTGGTTTTCAAAGGTCTTGCTAGAGCAATCAGGAGTCCGAGCAGGCCAGCGCAAAGTGCTGAGAGATGATGAATGAGAATGATCACGCCGAAGAGAGCTCCAGAAAAGATCAGGAAGAGCGATCGCCGCTTACCGGCAAACGCTTGAGATAACGCTATCATAAAGAGGCAAACAAAAGGAAGCGAAACAATGGTGGGGAACCGGTCATAGAACAGGTAGTTTTCTACTATGGTTGGAGAGAAGGAGAAAAGAAAAGCAGCCAAGACTCCTTCCTTCTTGTTGCCTCCGACATAGCGTGCGAGATAGTATACTGCCACCGGCCCTAGAAGAAAGAATGCTGAGTCCACTAGTTTGTATGCCAAGATTGGGTCCCAGATCACCAATGAGGCAACAAAGGTGAGGTAGTAGCTCAAGGGTGGGTAGAGAAGGAAAAGAGCTGTGCCTCCGTACCAGTCTGGGTTCCATTGAGGAACATATCCATACTCTCTGTAGGACTTGGACATGAGCATGACTCGAAACAGGTGACTGGTGGAGTCTACTCCAAGAGGAAGTCCGTCCAGAAAGCGAATCGAGACCATTGCGAGATTGATTACGATAGTCGCCCCGAGCGCAAATCTTGTAAGTTTCGGCAAGGCTTTCTCAGCGACCGGTTCACTCATGCTCCTTGCTCCCCCCGAACTTCAGTCAAAGGCATCTTCGGGCCGTTTGACTTCGCACATAGGCAAGATCAGACGAAATAGAAAGCTTACTGAGCGCGGTTTTCTTACTGCGAAATTCCGTCTTTCTTGATGGGATGATAGGGCCGAGAAGAACCATGACCAGTATGACGATCAATGTAAGAATAACGATTGACGTCGGTGAGATCTCCCATCTTCTGAAGAAGGAATCTATCATAATATATCTCTTCACATGCCTCGTGTGGCCGGTCCCGGAGAGGGTTTCCTCCCAGACCACGTATTGGCCTTCTAGGTTCGTGAGCTGGAACGTTGTTATGCCTTGGCCAGCCAACATCAACCAAACATAGCCTGTTATGGTGCCCATATCCGTCTCGAACACTATATCAGCATACATTTCCGTGTAGTCAAAGTCGTCCCTTTGCTTGTTGAACGCCACGATATCTCCTGTCTTCTTGACGGTTAGATTGTACAAGATATCATACCAAGCACTTTTTCCAATGCTGATTTCATCGTCGCTGTCATATCCTTTAAGCCAACCGTATGCGACTACATACTTGAATCGAATGCCGTTGGTGTTATTTCCGACTTCGTCGTCAAACATTATCCTTGCCCAATCTGCTGTCGACTTCATGACCACCCTTATTGGCGGGGTTTCGCGCCAGCTAACCCCAGGATTACCGAGCTCTCTCATAGAACCTCCGGCACTATGAGTCAACATGGCATGCAATGGAATGGTACTCACTACGAGAAGAGCACAGTTGATCATTACTGCAGCCATTCTCGAAGTCTCGTTGGGGCTCATTGGATCTAACGAAACTTGGATGCATCTGGCATTCTAATAAAACCACCTGATAAGATAGCGATATCGAACTAGCTCGGGGCAACGCTTTAACGGACGTTAGGGATAGTACTCCAGTACGTTGGGCCTCTAGGGGAACTTGAAAGACGTGGCCACTTTCCATCATACCGAGTCGATTCGGCATTTGTGCAAGGAGATTGCTGCAAATTCCGACATAACCGCCATCTGTCTGTATGGCTCACGAGCGGGTGGCTATGCAAGAGCTGACAGTGACTTTGACACTCTCCTAGTCCTTGAGGGCTATCCAAAAGGGGCGGGCTTCCATCATAAGAGGATGAATCATGTTTATGCGGCCATTCTGGCTGTAGAGAGAAAACTCTTCGAGCTCGACGTGAAGAATGGAAGCTTAGGCGAGTTCTTGTGCACTAGGCTACTAGGCCCCTATGTTGCTATAGAGAACTCCAGTTTTCTGAGGAAGACAGAGATTCTCGCGAAGAGAAGGGTTGCTGAAGAGGAACTCAGAGATCTTGTCGTGGAGTGCGGGGAGATCTCCCGTGGGTTGGTCATAGACCCAGTCTATCTCGCTCTCTCTCGGCTACGCAAGAGGGCTAGGCTCTATCCTGCTCTTCTAGACAGTTATTCTAACATGCTTAGAAGCGACTTGAAAGAAGCCAATCTGCAGTCCATCTTAGAAGGTTATCAAGTTGCACTACAAGATCTTCGGAAGGCAGGGCTGATCAGGTTCGAAGATCATGAGTTTGTCTTAGAAGACAAGTTCATAGACGAGATTCTTTCTAGAAGGTCGTTCGCGAAAGTCGTCAATGTTGTTGAAATGAGCAGAAGAGCGTTCTATTCGCACCTGGCCTACGGCCGCACCCATACACGCAGCTTCGAGCAAATATTGGAGGAAATGGGGTCAGCCTTGCGCAGAGGTCTTCAACTTGGAGCCCTGACCCAGAAACCTGAAGACCCGAGAGACTACCTGTTTCTCAAGACATCGACGGGAACAGTCAACTTGAACGAAAGGTCTTCTGTTGTGGACGTTGCTTTGAAGCTTCGACCTGGCGCCAAAGTGGCGATCACGCCACTCGCCGGGGTGCTCAACGATGTCTACTTAGTATCTGCTGATCAAGAACAGCTTGTAGCAAAGAAGTATACTGACTGGTTTAGTTTGAAATGGTTCACTATTAATCTGGTCACTCTTGGCACGAAAAAATTCTCCGTCGTGGGGAGCTCCCGACTTGCAAATGAATATGGAATGAACAGGATTCTTTCCACAGAGGGCATTGCTGTGCCTGACGTAGTTCATGTAAGCATTCCAGATCGAATTCTCTTGGAAAGGTATATTCCAGGAAGAAACGTCGCAAGTCTAGTAAAACTTGCCTCCTCCTCTGATCAGCTCTCCGCTGGAGACTATGAACTCGCGTTTCAAATCGGAAGGGCCATGGCGAGAATTCATTCTATTGGGGTTACGGTTGGTGATTCAAAGCCCGAGAACTTCGTGGTCTCCCTCGATAGGAAAATCTATTCGCTCGATCTTGAACAGGCCACTAAGAAAGGAGACAAGGCGTGGGATGTTTCGGAGTTCCTGTTCTACTCGGGACACTATTCTCCTCTTATGACTCAAGGTCTGAGCCAATTCACCGACGGATTCATAGAGGGCTACTGTGAGAGCGGAGAACGTAGTGTACTAAGGCGTGCTGCTGGACTGGGCTATGTCAAAGTGTTCTCAATATGGACCGCTCCGCCTGTGATGTATAGGATAGCAGAAAGGCTCCGAAGAGTCTAGGATGACAGAGCAGTGGTCCAGTGCCATACAAGACGGCTCCGATTCCAGCAGGTTTTGAAAATGACACGTTTGCGAGAACCCGTCCGGCTTGTGATATTCGATCTTGATGGAACGTTGACCAAAGTAGAGAGCACATGGCAGTACGTGCATGAGAAACTCGGGACGTGGGACGCTGGAAAGCTATCAGCAGAGGATTACTGGAAGGGGAAGATCGACTACGTCACATGGGCTGAACTTGATTCTTACATGTGGCGAGGTGTGAAGTTAGCCAGGCTAAGGTCAATTGTCGATGCGATTCCATACGTTGATGGCGCGAGGGAAACCATAGCGGAACTAAGGAGAAGGGGAAAATTCTCAGGCATAGTCAGCGCCGGAATATCTCTACTTTCTGACAGGGCGTGCAAGGAGTTAGTAATGGACTTCGCCGTGGCCAACGAGCTTCATGTCTTCCGTGGGAGAATGACAGGGGTTATCACTGTCAACGTGTCCCTAGACGGAAAGCCGTTAGTAATGAAAAGAGTGGCAGAAAGTTGGGGATGCTCTCTTCGCGAGTGTGCCGTGGTGGGAGATAACAACTTCGACCTACCAAGCGAAGCGGGACTAAGAATTGCCTTCAATCCAAGAGACGCTAACATCGCGGCGGAATGCGATGTTGTGGTTAAGAGTACAGACATTAGAGGAATTCTTCCACACATAGTCTCAACCTTAGAATAGTTTCCTGTCATCTGTCGCTGCTGCAATTCCGCCAGTATGGCTATTGCAGTATGTGCAGCGCTCTATGAAACACCTACTTGCTTTGACATTGTTCTGGATCTGAGAGGAACGCTTAGCGAACGCTGTTGTCCTTCTTCGCGCAGTATTTTAGTAGAAGCCGTCCTATCTTAGTGCAGCTCAGGTCGACGTGGCGGGCCATGGTTCGATCGAAAATGTGAAGGGCTATGGAAACACAGCTGGTTGAACATCACTTGCAGTGCAAAGGCTTGAACTCCCGCATTTCGGCCGAGAAGAGTCTGGTGACGGTCTCTCGGTTGCTTCCTCCGGCAAAGATAGAGATCCCTATCTCCCAGCTAAGGGCGGTCGAGCTAGCCGTCAACAGTATCTTTCCACCTGTACTGCTATCTCTGTCAAGTGTTATCTTCCTTGTTGCTGTATGGTGGTTCGTGGGTGGTGGTTCGTGGCCCATAGCTCTTGAAGAGACGTACAAGTCGGTTTGTTCATGGGCTGTGCTCGGGGCTGTGCTGGGCGTTACAGCAGCTGGATACTCTTGGGCCTTTGGAAGTATCAATATCACCACTGTTGATAATCATATGCGAGTTGTAATCCGAATGGTGCCAAGGCGCTCAGGTGAAAGGTTTGTCAATGCCCTGAGGCACATGATGCGGTTGAGAGAAGAATGACGGTGGTTAGAGAAGGAGACTTCATACTTCTATATCTTGACGAAAGAAAGAAGTGGCTTGTGCGGGCAAGAGAAGGGGCAGAATTTCAGACACACAAGGGAATAGTGAAGCTAGGGGAGATAGTCGGGAAGTCCTTTGGGAGTTGTGTAAGATCCGCGCTGGGCTTTGAATTCCATGTTCTCCCACCTACCATAGGAGACCATATCGTGAATATGCGAAGGCCGACCCAGATATTGTATGACAAGGACATTGCGCTTGTGGTGTTCAGACTAGGGGTTCGGTCGGGGAGCGTGGTTGTTGAAGCAGGAACAGGAAGTGGTGCGATGACTGCTGCCCTAGCCAACGTGGTTAGACCTGAGGGGCATGTTTACAGCTACGAGATTAGACGTGAGTTTGCGGAAATCGCTACAAGAAACGTGGCTAAGATGGGATTGGAACAATATGTGACTATCAGGAACATTGATGCGAAACTTGGCTTTGAGGAGAAGAATGTTGATGCGGCTTTCGTTGATCTTGAAGATCCTTGGGAGGTGATTGATTCTGTACATGGAGCGTTGAAAGCAGGGTATCCTATGGCTTCTTTCAGTCCCACTGTGAACCAAGTTGAGAAGGTTGTGGAGGTAATGAAGGACAGATTTGTCGATGTAGATACTGTTG
>Ga0315310_10000730_pt1 | contig 21049 bp, 22 predicted proteins | sample TDP5_MG_FD_203630 | JGI IMG/M metagenome (GOLD analysis project Ga0315310, IMG submission 203630) | Freshwater sediment microbial communities from Lake Towuti, South Sulawesi, Indonesia - TDP5 | ecosystem: Environmental > Aquatic > Freshwater > Lake > Sediment | place: Indonesia: South Sulawesi...
CCACGCGTATGTGACCGATGCTTTCTGGTATGATGTTGGATCCACTGAGCAATATGAGAAGCTGAATGACGATACCATCGAGGAGCATCTAGGCTGTTTACTTGCACCCTAAATGTTACGTTTTAATTTTTGAGAGCCTACCATTTAGGCAGAAGGCGATGTTGTTGAGGGCTTCTCTCCCGATTAGGACTTCTTCTGAAATGAACTCTGGTCTTGTCGGGATAAACACTCGAATGGGTTGAAGCGGCAAGAATTTTTCTTTCGTGGGTCTTCCATCAGCTTCCTTTACAAGCCAAGCCTTAACCGTGTACAGCTCGACTGGAACTATTTGACCGAAAACCTCGATCTCGTCTTGTTCGTCGGGTTCTATTCCCTCGAAATACCGGATGATTTTCTCGTTGGAGAAGAGTCCGCCATCAAATCCTGTGTCCACTATGGCTTGGCCGGCGAGCTCGTAGGGTCTTTCGTCCCTTTTAATGGATAAGTAGAACAAAGGAATGTCGGGGATCTTTGAACCTCTGAGAGATACACCGTTTTCTACGTATCGATAAGAGATTTCACCTGATTTCAATCCATTCGGCATGAATCCTTCTACCTCTTAAACGCGGAGACCGCATTTTGAACCTTTCGCTAGGCATTGTTCGTAAATATGACAAAACGGTGGGTTTAATGATCTTTCCCTTCATCGACTTCATGTTAAGGTCAGGATAGTTCCGAATCAGAAACTCCTGTATGGCCAGGGCTATCAAGCTTGACCTGTTCTTGACAAGAGTGCCACCTTGACTAACAACGTTGTCGATAGCCTTGACAATCTCTTCGGGCAGACTGACGCTGAGTTTCATCCAGAATCCCACCAGTATGAAAATATGCTACCGTTAGTTAAGCGTTTCGGATTTGTGTGGAGTCCCCTCAGTAGAAATCTAGCGTAAAAATGCGGACTTGTTTGGTTTGAATACTCTTGATTCTGTTTTACTGGTGGAGTTGACGGTGGACGTGGATGGAGGGGAGACGTAAAACGATACTACTTTCTGCTGGTAAGCTATTGAATCTTGGATGGAAGCCATCGCTTAACAGTGAAGAGGCTGTTAGGCTGAGTTGTCGTGAACTTTTACGATCTAAGGTAAACAGGAAAAGCATTTCTTACCGCGACAGTTATGGGAAATAAGTTTGTACAACGAGGTCAAAAGAGTGGATGAAAGGCTAGACTTGATAGAGGATATCATCAAGGAGATCATCACAAGGAATCTTCCACAGGTTGGTGTTAGCAGAGAGAAAAAGGAGGAAATAGAACGCTCCGTCAAAGAGATGAAAAAGGAAGCTATGTGCCGCTAAAATTTTGAATCGTTAAGTATGCCCCATTCAATCTCAATCAGCTTTTCAAGGTTCGCTGGCTTTTTCTTTGCGTGTGCGCGCATAGTCTACCCCCGGGGTTTAATATATGATCCAAATATGTGCCCTTAACCAGCAATGTATAGATCTTCCTCTCTCACACAATGCTGGAAAAGTTCAGTTTTTCTATATGCTGGTTTTGTTTATGCCGATGTGATATCTGTCAGGAAGAAAATTATGCCCGTTGGGTTGAATGTGAAAATCCCTTTGCAAAGCCCGTTTTTGATGAAGAGATGAAGAGTGCGGCATTGTATGCTTTGCGAAATGAGAAGTTGGTGTTAGGGGAGAGCGTTTTTAAGTTTGAGGAGGAGTTTGCTAGGTATTGCGGAGCTAGATATGCAGTTTCGACGAGTTCTGGTTATCGTAGTATGAGAACTCGTTTCGATTTTAACTAGCGGTTGGTAGCTTCTATGAAGGGCGTAATTTTAGCTGCGGGTGAAGGAACGAGGATAAGGAGGGTTACGTATGGGGCGTTTCCAAAGGAGCTTCTTCCTATAGGGAATGTTCCGACGATTCGCTTTCCGATAGAAGCGCTTCGACTTGCGGGCATAAGCGATATCTGTATTGTGATTGCACCGCAAACGAAGCACGGTATAATAGATGGTCTTCAGAGTGGAGAAAAATTTGGCGTTAATATTTGCTATGTCGTTCAAGAAAGAGATGAAAAGGGATTAACGGGGTTAGGGCAAGCTATTCTTTCTACGAGGGGTTGGATAAGGCGGAATGAAGATTTCGTGGTTGCTTGTGGGGATTCCATTCTTTGCAATTTTTCATCTAGTAATCCGTTGGATTGTCTTAAGCCTTTGTTGAAGGCCCATTCATTGATGGATGCCATTGCGACGGTTGTTGTATATCCAACGACTTTGAATCCTACGAGGTTTGGCGTCGTAAAGTTTCAGCGTCTATATGAGAATGATGGGATTTTGTATGGAGAACTGGAGAGGTTGGTTGAGAAGCCGAGTTTAGAGGTTGCAGAAGCCTATAAGGTAAATGGATATTACCATATTATAGCGGGTTACTACGCTTTCAAACCTCGGATTTTTTCCTACATTCAGAAGACAAAGCCTAGTGTAAAAAATGAGGTGCAAATAACGGATGCGATGGCCTCAGCCTTAGAATGTGGAGAAAAAGTTTGTGCAGTTGTTCATGGTAAGAACAAGGGTAACGATATCTTTCCATGTGATTATTGGGATGTTGGGATTCCTGAGGAGTATAAGGAAGCAAATAGGCGACTTTCAGAGGCAAATCTTGAACGGCTAATTAGTTCAGAGGGGTACTGATGAAAATAACGGTTATCGGTGGCACCGGATACGTTGGCTTAACTACTGCTGTGTGTCTCGCCTCGAAGGGTCATCTGGTTTTTTGCGTGGGTAGGAGCAAAGAAAAGATTAAGAAGATAAGCATGGGTCTTCCGACAATCTATGAGGAAAACTTAGAGAGTATATTGAAGGATGTTCTGGAAAGAAATAAATTTATTCCGACGACAGACTTGAGGAATGCTGTTCAAAGTTCAGATATTTCCTTTATATGCGTTGGGACACCAGGCAAGTCAGATGGACGCATCGATCTAAAAGAGATTAAAAATGCTGCGAAAGAAATAGACCGTTAAGGTTAAGTGAGGCTGCGGGATTTTTCGCTGAGGCGGGTATGGCATTTAGAGTGGGGTATTTCGATGAGGCAGTTCATTTTGCGGATATGAGTGGAAATGTTGGAACGAATGTGCACGTGGTTTACACCAGTAGGTTCTGTTTTGCGTGTGGTTTTGATTGTTTTTGGAAGTTTTGGGTTTTGGGGTGTTTTTAAGACTCGTTTTCATGCGTGGGTTTTGAAAATGAAGCCCGAGATTGATACGGGCGCGTAAATGAAACGAAAACAGCAGTTATTGCACCTCACATCGAGAAGATGTGACCTTGATAAAACAAGTGGGAAGGAGTGTTGGTCTTCTTCAATATTGTGTGTGCTCTATGTTGCGATGCTATTTTTGATACAACTGGAAAGAGAGCGTATGAAGAATCATAGGTTTAAGATAGTTGCTATTATTCCGGCGTACAATGAAGAGGGCAGCATAGCTAAGGTGATTTTGCGAGCTAGGCGGTATGTGGATAGTGTAATTGTGTGCGATGATGGATCAACGGATATGACGCCTCTGATAGCAGAGGCGCTATTGAAATGTTTTAACGAAATGCTCAACTTTGTTGATGCTTTTCATAACGCGTTTTGGTATGATGTATGTGTGTTCTTCGTCCCGCGCCTGCTTTCTACGAGTTTCGTCGTGTCTTAATGGATAATGAAATTGTTGTTTGCTATTTTCTGGCGTATTTCAGAGTTGAATATCGTTGATGGCGGTTACCCAGCTGGTCGCGAATAATGTGATGGCGGGGTCGGGGGGATAAGTAATGTATAAGGGAGAGAAAATCTGCGCTGTCGTGCCTGCCTACAAGGAGGAGGGTCATATAGGTATAGTCATTAAGACAATGCCTGAGTTTGTTGATCACATAGTTGTCGTAGATGATGGAAGTACAGACAAAACTTCTGAAAAAGCTTTGGAGAGTGGTGACGAAAGAGTTGTCGTCATAAAGCATCATAAGAACCAAGGCGTAGGCTCTGCTATTATCACTGGCCATAAAAAAGCAATAGAACTTGGCGCAGAAGTATCAGTTGTAATGGCAGGAGACGCCCAGATGGATCCTAAATATCTTACTGACCTTCTTAATGCTGTTATCGAACAAGGATACGATTATGCAAAGGGAAATCGATTTCTAAAACGAGGGCATAAGCGAGGTATGCCAAGAATTCGTATTCTTGGAAATATACTTCTCGCCTTTTTAAACAAACTTGCTTCTGGATATTGGAATATTTTCGACCCCCAAAATGGCTATACCGCTATAAGAACAAGCGTCCTAAAAGAACTTGACTTGGACCATTTAGCTAAAGGCTATCAGTTCGAAAACGATATGCTAGTTCACCTCAACATTGTAAATGCAAGGGTAAAAGACGTTTCAATCCCCGGCGTTTATCAGGGACAACACTCCAAGATAAAATTATATAGATTTATACTAAAAACGTCCTTATTTTTGATTAAGCGTTTTTTCTATCGGATATACAAGAAGTACATATTTCTTGATTTGCGTCCATTTGCTTTAACGTTCATACCAGGGTTAATTCTATTTTTATGGGGCCTTCTATATGGCGCTTACACTGCATATTTAAGATACCTTGACCCTAGGCATCTGGTTCCTTCATCTGGAACTGTAATGTTATTTGCTCTTCCACTACTTATGGGCTTCCAACTTCTAATAGCAGCCTTTATCATGGATATATCAGAGACTCCTAGGTAATCTAACCCCCAAAAACAGGTTAAAGCACGCTACTTTAGGTGATTAAAATGACAATAAAAGCTGGTGTTATTGGACTTGGATTTATGGGTTCTGCTCATGCTAGGATTTATAGCGAATTAGAGAGATGTGAATTAGTAGGTGTTTGTGACATCAATCCTCGAAAAAAGTATTTAGCCGAAATACACGAATATAAATTTTTTAGAGAAATTAAAGATCTTCTTAAAGAGGATTTAGATGTGGTAAGTATTTGTACTCCAGCTTTCACACATAAAGAAGTAGCCTTACAAGTTTTGGAAAAAGACAAAAATATACTTGTTGAAAAGCCGTTAGCTATTAACGTAATGGACGGTGAAAAGATAGTAAGAAAAGCGATGAAAACAGACAAACTTTTGGCTGTAGGCTATATAGAAAGATTCAATCCGGCGGTTAATAAGTTAAGAGAAGCCGTTGATTTTTTTGAAATATATTCAACAGTCTCTCTTCGATTGGGACCTATTCCACCAACGGAAAAAAACATCGGTGTGCTTTTGGACCTCGGCTCCCACGAAATAGATATATTAAATCATCTCACCAAAATCCAGCCAGAAATTCTCTATGCGTATGTTTCAAACAAATCAGACCCTAATTTTGAAGATTATGCGTATCTTTCTCTAAAATATGATAATCTACATAGCCATATTGAGACCAGCTGGCTACCAAATTACAAGTTGCGGATTATTAATCTATACGGAAATGAAGGGATGTATTCTTTAAACTATGCGCAACAAACTTTAATATCTTATAGAGCTCCTCCCCAAGTTAAAATAGAAATTGGAAATTGGAAAGATATTATATGGCTTTCTAGAAATGTCGAAGAAGACATCCCTGTTTTGAAAGCGGAGCCATTAAGATTAGAACTGCAGTGTTTTATTGAATCCGTTAATAAAGGTAAGGTTTTGGATCCATTATGCAATGGCAGAGAGGCACTTGAACTATTAAAGATTGTAGAAAAGGCATTTAATAAAATTAAAACGTCAAAATAATATGTTTTCGCGCTTTTGGGTGTAAGCTCAATTTTAGAGTCATAAGGCTGGATAGATTGTGCTAATCAAAAAAGTTGTTATACCCGCAGCAGGACTTGGAACGAGGCTCCTATTTGCAACTAAGGAGCAACCTAAGGAGATGCTACCAATTTTTATCAGAGGTGCAAACAAACAATTGCGCCTTATACCAGTACTTCAATTCGTCTTCGAAAAAATCTATGACGCTGGCTTCAGAGAGTTCTGTTTCATAGTTGGAAGAGGAAAAAGAGCTGTTGAGGACCACTTTACACCTGATGATAGTTTTGTTGAGTATCTTAAAAGTAAAAACAAACTTGAGTTAGCTTATGAATTGGAATTGTTTTATAGGAAGCTAAGAGATCAAGCTATAGTCTTTATAAATCAACCCAAACCGAGAGGTTTTGGAGACGCTGTTTACAAAGCTAAACAATTTACAGATAGAGATGCGTTTTTGGTTCACGCGGGAGATGATCTAGTAATATCAGAAAGCAATGATCACCTGGAGAGATTAGTTGACACTTTTAAGAAATATAATGCGGATGCTGCCTTATATGTAGAGAAAGTAAAAAACCCATCAAAATATGGAGTTATTGTGGGAAAAGAAATAGAACACGGAGTTTATAAGGTAGAGAAGGCGATAGAGAAACCATCCTTTCCTCCTTCAAATATCGCTATAATTGCAATATATATTTTCAGTCCCACAATCTATCAAGCTATTGAGAAGACGCGACCAAATACAAATAATGAAATACAATTAACAGATGCCATTCAATGGCTTATTGATCAAAAACGCCATGTTTACGCACTAGAGTTAAATCAAAACGAAAAGCGAATAGACATAGGAACACCAGAGTCTTACTGGAAAGCTTTGTCTTCAACCTATGAGTATACACAACTCTAAATTAAACTAGAATCGCGACCACCTAAACTAAAAAGTATAGTGGCTTTAGGAGAAAATATACATGAATATTCTTTTAATACCTGCAAATGATTGGTTACGACAACCTGTTCCCTCTAGACACCATCACATCTTCGAAATAATTGCTGAAACTGACAATGTTCATGTTCTTCAATTTGATTTGTATCCTGAGAATTTTTCAAGAGAAACTCACGTTATCCTTCATCGATTGCATCCAATACCATCCAAAGATCTATCTTCATATTATATTTTAAACTTTGTTTTTCATTCTAGACGGATCGCAAGCATTGTTAAATCAGAAGAAATAGATGTTGTTGTTGTTTGTAATCTTCTACCTGGAATACCTACACTACTACCTAATCTACAAGGCAGAAAAGTCATTTTCGATTTTAAAGATATGTTAAGTGATGTTGCTGCTATTTATTATAGATATGGCTTTTTATCCTCAATGATAAGAGGTGCTTCTGAATGGTTACAAAGACGTTTACTCCAACGTGCAGATCATATTATAACTGTATCTATGTTTCTTGTTCAGTACTTGAAAGGAATAAGGATCCATGATGTCTCGCTTATTACGAATGGCGCTGATCTAAGTATCTTCAAACCCGATCTAAAGCTGGACGGCTTCAACTTAAGCTTGAAAAAAAAGCTAAGGGATAGTAAGATAATTGGCTTTGTTGGGACTATTGATAGATGGATTGACTTCGAAACAGTTATAGAGTCCCTAAAAGAACTCTCTTCTACGATAGATGACGTAAAACTACTGATAGTTGGGGGGAAAAGCAGGTCAGACTACTTTGATAGAATTAGATCCTTAGTTCATAAAACTGGCCTCCAAGAAAAAGTTATATTTACGGGTTTTGTTCCTCATAATGACGTCCCTTATTATATAAATTTGATGGACGTTTGTTTAATTCCAATGAAGGCGGATCTTCGACTCAACCAAGCAAGGTGTCCTGACAAGCTCTTTGAGTATTTGGCATGCGGAAAGCCTGTGGTATCTACTCGGCTTTCCGAAGTTTTAAGAATAGGACAAGATGCCGTCAGGTTTTATGACGATGCTTCCTCTCTCACAAGCATTCTCACAGATATATTACGAGATGATGCGTTTCAAAATTTCATCAAAAAGAAGGCCCTCGATATTGCGAAAAATTATGAATGGCGGTCAATAGCTGAAAGATATAGAAGGACTTTAGAAGAAGTATCCAATATTTGAGACATCGCTGGTTAAATTAACCGATAGATAACTGTTCTACTGACAAAACGTGAGAAATTGCCTAGAACGCTTTAAAAAATAAGACTTCAAAAAGATTATAAGAAATTGGAAAGAATAATGTTCAGGCGCATGTTATAACAAAGGGTCGAGCGAGGAATAATTATATTTTACGGATATGACGCCTCTGCTATCAGAGGCGCTCGGAGCTAGGATGATAAGGCACACTGAGAGGCGAGTAAGGTAGAAGCGTTAAGGACGTTATCTAAAGAAGCAATAAAATGCGACCCGGACATTATAGTCAGCATGATCCAGACGAGATACCTACGCTTGTAAAACACTGTTTTTAATACTTGGAACGAAAATGGACATTAAAATATTTAGCCTGATTGCAAGCTTTCTCATACACCAAGTTTACCTATGTGTAGGCTTTCTATTATCATTTAGAAAAATGAATGTTTGGAAAAGCATCGAAAGAAGAACCAGTTAGCGGAAAGGGAAAGTTAAACTTTGAAGGTTTCACTACTTTCTCATGAAACCGATGGCATATCTTCAGTATGCCACGGTCTAGCCTATAGCTTATCAAAAAGAAGGTTGAAACGACGGTTTTCTCAACAACTACTAGACCAAAACCTAAAGTTGAAAAGATTAATGAATATCTTGAAGTTATCTGCTTTCCCTACCGATTACCGGCCAAGGTCTCTTTGGTTTCAATTTCGCAACACAGACACGCTTTTGAAGCTTCTTGAAAAATACACTCAAAACCCTAATAACAACCCTGACGGAAGCTGTAAAGTTGCATTAAAGGCCCTTATTAGTCTCCTATAAAATCGGGTTCTAAGCGACTTCACATTCTGTGTACTTGAAGAACCCTTGGTAGTTTTTGTCATAAATAGGCACATCCAACAGCCAGATAGAACAGGTCTTTCTTAACGATCTTGTCGGGAAGATATCAAGATAACTGAATTTGCAAGACTCATAGACATGGTGTTATAGAAGTTATTTGGTTTTAGGGTTGATTTGCTCTATGAAACGATTGAGAGTAGGTGTCGTTGGCTGTGGCTGGGTCGCCCGAAATTACCATATTCCAAACTACATAAAAAATGCGAAATCGGAAATTGTTGCACTTTGTGATGTAAACGAAGAACCCCTAATTGATATCGCTAAAAAGTATGGGATAAAACACACGTTCACAAATTATCATGATTTGTTTGAAAAAGACATCATTGATGCAGTCAGCATTTGTACTCCCACTTCTTCCCATTGCGAGATAGCGATAGAGGCAGCTAATCACGGCATCAACGTTCTATGCGAAAAACCCTTAGCCTTGTCCATTGAAGAGGCCAATAAAATAATAGATTCTATTTCACATAATGAAGTCAAATTTATGGTCGGTTTCAATTATAGATTTTTGTCAAATCATAGAAAGATGAAAGAATATTTATCGTCAGGTAAAATAGGAAAGCCCATATTTATTAAAGGTGAAATAGTAGTTGCGGGACCTTATAGAAACGAAATACCAGAAAAAAATATTACACACGAAGCCGAAAAAAGAATAGGTGCTTTATTTGATCTCGGGTCCCATATGGCGGACTTATTTATTTGGATTATGGGAAAACCCATAGAGGTTAATGCATTCCTTTCCACTTACCGGGAAGGGGTCTATTTTGATGATTCTTCCGTGGTATCAATAAAATTCGAGTCTGGTGTAATCGGAAATATAATTGCCTTATGGTTGAATATGAAGGATTATCACGCGGTGGCGAATAACAGGACAATCGAAATAATCGGGGAAAGAGGAAAAATAGAATCCGATTTTTTTGGCCCCTCCTTGTACTTCTATAGTAATGATTCTCTCACATCTAGAATAAAAGGAAAAGTCAAGATTACTCCGAGAAAGTTTAATCCCAAGATCCCAGATCAAGCACTTGCATGGTCCTATGGCCAGGAGATCGAAAGTTTTCTAGACTCAATAATCAAAGATAAAGATCCTCCAGTCTCTGCAGAAGAAGCTAGAGAGGCTTTAAGACTTATTCTAGCTGCATACGAATCAGGTAAAACTAAATCTTTAATAAAATTGGAATAAGAAAATATCATGAAAAATGAATCAATATTAAATGTAGTTGCGCATCTTAGATGGATACACAATTGTTTTTGAGGATAAAGATTTGCTTTAGCTTTCGCGCCAGTCGTTATGCCTGGGTGGCAAAGATGTTTACCTGTACTGATTAATGGACACGCCTGTTTCGATAATGATACTGACTTATATAATTTGAGCGGTACGACGAACAGATAAGACCACAACAAAATACGAAACAATCGGTCGGTAGAATATTATGAGCAACAAATCTATGGTTTCAATTGCAAAGTTAGAAGATGAAAATATAGAAAAGGCTGTCTACAAATCCATAGACTTGCTTGGAGGATTAGAAGAAATAAAAGATAAAAGATCAGTTTCGATAAAACCTAACCTTTGTTGTTTGAACTCCTCATCCTCTGGAGCAACCACCGATCCGAGAATAGTGGAAGCTATCATCAAAAAAATCAGGACGATCTCCTCTTGTAAAATAAATATTGTTGAAAGCAATACTTCTCATGCTAGTGCGGATAAATCGTTCAGAACTTTAGGGTATACGAGCCTTCAAGAAAAATATTCTGGAGTCAAGTGTGTAAATCTATCAAAGGACTCTAAGATAAGATTAAGTTTGAACGGAAAGATTTTTTCCACCATCCTTATGCCAGAAACCATGTTTTTTTCTGATTATATTATTAATGTAGCCAAATTAAAGACGCATGTTGACCATCGTTATACAGGAGTATTAAAGAATGCTTATGGTTTCTTATTAAGTCGAAATCGAGCGCAGTATCATGGTTTTATGGAACGTGTATTGGTTGACCTAAATAGAATCTATAAGCCGAATCTATCTATAATTGACGCGGTTATTGGAATGGAGGGTTTTGGTCCCGTTAATGGCACGCCAAAGAGGGTTGGTGTTATCATAGCAAGTAAAGACCCTGTTGCTGCTGATGCTGTAGGTGCTCAAATTATGGGAATAAAGCCGTCTAGTATAAAGTACTTAAAATGTGCCGAGAAGCAAGGTATTGGTGGAATGAGAGAAATAGTAATTCTTGGCAGTAATTTGCAAGACATAAGTACAGGATTCGATTTCATTCCTCTAAGATGGTATTATTTAGGAAGAGTTTCTCTTTGGCTCCAACGAGTTTCTAGATATGTCTCAAATTTCGCAGTATTCCTGAGGCTCGCTAGAAGTGCATTATCGGTCATAGGTTTCTCTGAGTTAAAAGAAAGATCATCAATCTTAGGCCTAACTCGCTTAGCTAAGGAAACTGTATTCAAAATTGATGCTTGAGCTCAAGACCTAATGACACTAAGTGATGAACCAAAACGTGAGGCTCTAGGCGTTTGAGAATTTTATTGTTCAGTTCTCAAATTTTCAACATTCTTAATTACGCTCTAGGCTTTTCGAATCTAGATCATGAATTTATTACAACGCCTTTAGTTCCTTCATGTAAGAGAAAAGAATTCGAAAATAAAATCGCCTTATTTAGAGGCTCGAAACTTGAAAAGTTAAGGATTTTTCCGATTTTTTTGGAGACCTCTGAAAGATGCTTTCGGAATTATCTTAATCCAATTAGTGTTACAAATGACTTATTGTCTATCTTTAAAGCTCTAACATATATTAAACCAACCGCTATAATTTGCTCTTATGTACTTGACGCACTTCCTTTAGTGATGCTGAAAAGGATTTTTAATTACTCGCTTTATGTGGTTGCAAGTGGAGGGGATGTAAACTTGCATGAGGGTATATTGTATAGACTAGTAAGAAAGTTAATTTACTCACATAGCGATCTCATTTTCGCTGTTTCGAACGAGCTAAAACATAAGATACAAAGAGAAAGCGGTTATGAGGCAATAGTTATTCCCCCTGGTGTAGACCCGGCTTTCTTCAGACCTCTCAACTTAAAAGCAAGCTTACGTGAAAAATGGGGGTTTAAAGAAAAAGCGTTTGTGGTTTTAACAGTTTGTGAATTGGTTAAGCATAAGGGCCTAGATATCATAATGAAATCAATTAGTATCTCAAATCACCGCCTACGTGATTGCATAAAGTTAGCCATCGTCGGTGAAGGCCCCGAGAAACCTGCACTTGAGCAATTAGCATCAAAATTAAATCTCAAAGAGAACACGATTTTTCTTGGTTTCAGAAGCAGAGAAGAGCTGCTGGAGCTTTACAATTTAGCTGACCTTTTCGTATTAGCTAGCTACTCTGAGGGCATGCCTTTTGTGTTGCTTGAAGCCATGGCATGTGGATGCGTTTGTATATCTACCAATGTTGGAGATATATCAAGGGCGATAATCGACGGGTATAATGGTTTTTTGATTATGTCTGGAGATCCGGAAGCCCTCGCAAAAAAAATTGAGAGGGTATTATCTCCCCAGAAAGAAAATATCTTTTCTTTTCGAAACCGAGCTCGTTCTACAATCCTCAACAATTTTGATTTTAGACATCTTATACGAAACATGATTGAGTTAATCTCTATAAAAGAATCTCGGCTACATGCTAAGGAATCACTTAACTGACTCTTCAGTGTCCGTTAAAATACTGGGTTCTAAGCGACTTCGCGTTTTCACGTGCTTGAACTTCCACTGCATGAAATGATTATTAGAAGATGCTCAGCCAAGTCAAACAGGGTTGTTGTCTGCAGTTTGACAAGCCTAAACGAGTTAAAAATGTTTGAAGGGGTTGATATATCCAAGGTTTCTGTAATTTATAATGGAGTTAACTTCGGCCAAATTTAAACAAGAAATGGAAATTATACACGTAACAAAGCAACGGATATCACATGCATAGGGACTAAATATGATAAAAAGTGGCCGTTCATTTCTTTCACAGATGTTCCACTATGTTTTTTCGTGCAGAACGCCTAGGTCAAAATTTGACAAGGGCATACTCATAATTTCTGTAGATATAGATGTTGGTTGCAAGGAAGTGGATAAAAAACGAAGGAAGAAAGCGTGCGCCACGGAGACAAATCGCCAGTCTCAAAACCGTTAGTAAAATCCTGCTTTTTGGAGCATTTGTAAATTGTGTTAGGACATAAGCTCGGTCACCAGTTGAATTGCCGTTTCTAGAACTTTTTAAATGGTAAGAGTCGTGGTGTCGTGAACCTGTTTGAACCACATTTCTATTTCCTGCGGTTGTATAGCTTGATGTCCATTTGTTTATGTTACCATCTTCAAAACCATCGTCAAGTCGATCCAGTTGGCGTAGTTTCGGGAGGTAAAATACCATCGCGCGCGCATGTGAGACGCCATTATGGCATTCCATCCCATATTTCTAAATCATCCGCCCACTGCTCAATTGGATAATAATCAGTTCCAAACCCACCATACATTTTGAATGGGTTGATGTGATGTAAGTTACCTCCCAACTTTGTTTTGACATTATTTAAATTGAAAATTTGAACACCGTCAACCCAAACCTTGAACACACCATTTGATGCATGTCTCTCTACATACACCTCAATTCGAAACCATTGACCCTTGGGAATTGCAACTTCGCGGTTTGCAGCAGTCCAGTAATTAAATTGAGTTCCTTCTACGGTTGCTCCACGAGCTCCCCAGTATAAGCTTATTGAATCTCTGTAAATATACAACAAATTAGCAAAATCCTGTGGCTCATTCCATTCTCTGTCCTCAAAGATACCAAACCATCCGCCTACCTGAATGTCCAATGTAGATGGATAATAGACCCACCAAGAAACATAATACGTTGACATATTATATAGTCTTGGAGCCCTTCCATAAGCACTTGCGCCACCTGTTTCATCATCCATGAAAACGTTAATCTGAAATCTTGACCAACCACCTGTGGCACTATACTCATCAATGACTTTTCCATAAAGGCTTCTTGTACCACTCTTGCTCCTAACGGTGGAAATCTCTGTATAAATGTGGTTGGGGTATGAGCCTTCTGCGACAAAATTGATGTTGTGGTCGATATCGTCCCAATTGTAACCAGCTTCCTCTCCATACATGTAAGTATGTTGCCCGCTTTGAAAAGGAGCAATTGTCACAGGACTTTCAAAACTTGATTTAAATCGTAAGGTTGCGTTAGAAATGGGTGCGCCATAAATGATTGTTCCAGAACTTGGGATTATTTTATCCATTGAACCCCAAGCATAGAAACTAGCAGAGAGCATGAATAAACATGATATTAATGCTGTCGCACGAAGCCAGAGTTTCAAGTTGTGCGTGGGCATCAATCTCCAGACATGGTATATTCTAGAACATTTTTGGTAAGTTCTACTACTTGCGTGTAATATGTATTAATATATAATAAAGCTTTCTATGGGAATGTTCAACATGAAAACACTTAAGCGATGGAATTAGCCAGTAGAAAAACAGTTCACGTATCACTTTATACAAAGAATGAAGGGTTAGGGCATTTAACTTTGATGAATCAGCTGATATTTTGAAGTCCTTAGCGCGCGCATTTATGTCAAACGGGAATACAACTGGGAGAGGCAGGTTGAGAAGCACCTTAATGTGTATAGAGCACTAATCTGAATAAGTCAAAAAACAATCACGTTCTCATACATAAAGTGATTGATCAAATGGAAAGCAAATCTCTTGTTTCGGCTATTCGCTTATACAAATATATTCTTAAGAATTTTTGGAATGGACGTGCTATAATAGGTCCAGATTCTGGACACAGGTTTGAGTTAAGGTTTTTAAGATTCATAAAGAGTCATTTTCCTTCCTTAAATTGGTCTGACGATCATTTTTTTCTGCAGGCTCAAGGTTATTGGATAAAAAGTAATTGGGACCTCTTCGAAATTACTGGGGACCTCAGCTACAAAAAAGTAGCAATTGCTTGTTCGAAGCAAATACTAAATAAACAAAAGAATAATGGATCCTGGGAATATCCTTTAAAAGCTTGGAAAAAATACGTGTCCACTGTTGAAGGTACATGGGCATCGCTTGGTTTATTGGAAACATTCAAACACACAAAAGAATTATCTTATTTAAATGGTGCGTTAAAATGGTATAACTTCTTGATTAATAGAATTGGTTTTCAAACCTACAAGGGTTCTTTAGCCATCAATTATTTTGATACTCCCAAATGGAGGGTACCAAATAATACAACTCTTGTCCTTATGTTTTTCGCTGAACTATACGGAATAAAGAAAAACCCAAAGTTTTTAAAGTTTAACGATGAAATGATTAAATTTATTCAGTTAAGCCAAAATAATATGTGCGCGCGCAATAATGGGGAATTAAGGTATGCGGTTGAAAAGGAACATTATTTGTGTTATCATTACAATGCCTTCGAGTTTTTGGATTTATTCCACTATTATGAAATAATTAATGATGAAAGAATCAGAATTATTTTAGAAAAATTAGGAAAATTTCTATCAACAGGGGTAACTGAAATTGGAAGCATTAAATATGACTGTTTTCAAACATTTCCAGAAAACATCTTCTATTCAGGCGTAGTAGGCGCTGCATTAATTGGCGCGGCATCGATTGGTTTTAAAGGATACGAGAAACACATAAAACATGCATACGACTTTTTGTTTCAAAATCAAAAACCCGAGGGATCTTTCATACACAGCAGGCATGACATGCTATATATAATAAAACCATTCGAAATCGGTTTTCTTACCGATAAAAGGTCATATCCACGGCCATTGTCTTATATATTACAGCATCTTTTAGTTAAAGCCAGATCCGAAATCTAAAAGAGTTAATTGATTATCGATTTAGTGCAAATGAAGATGTGGATGTCGATTTGTGAATTACGACAAGCTCAAATGCGACTATTTGCCCCTTCTTTAGTGGATGTGCTTAAACTACTTATGTGCGCGCGGTGCATGATGATCTGCCCTCCTCCATCTAGGTGATAAGTTTGTTTGCCTTTACAGAATGTGCATTGTTATGAAGGTAGTAAATGCATCGTACGATCAGGATGCGATAATTTACTTTAGATTTTGAGGAAGAATTGCTCAAGAAGCTAAATGAGAAAACCCTATAGCCATCCTTGGGTAGGGGGTCACTACTTAAGGACAGTAGGACTAAAACTGGACCCCGCTTCAAGTTTGCGCTCGCGCATTATAGAGGTTACGGCGACTTTAAGAATGCTGGCATGTATTCTGTTTCGATCGCTACCAGCTGGGTTATATAAATGCTACACATTCATCAACCGCACCGTGATTATCAAGGTCTCCGTTAAATTCTAAGCTAGCGATTTCTGCATTGGCATGAGTCAAGCTGTTTTTACTGTGAGCGAGTTAACCAGAGGTATTCTAATTGAACGCCTCACGGATATTGAGGTTCTTGCTTATTATCGAGGTGGCATTTACCCTTGTTACCGCTTCAGCTTATTCTAGAGATTATCAGGATAGCTGGATTCTCGAGGGTCTGGAAATTCAGTTCATGATTGTTATGATAACTTACGTGATTTATTTCTTCACTGAAAGAAAAATCACGTGGATTCTTGTGTTTGCGTTGGTAGTAAGGTCTTTCATTCTACTTCTTCCAAACTTGAAATATGTATGGTTTCAAGGCGCAGCCATAGACCAGCATATCCTTTATCGCTTGGCCAAGGAGACATACAGCGAAGGATTCGTACCTGAAGGCTACACATACTCAGATACCCCGGGAATGCAATTATCCTTTATCACTTTGTCCATAATAACAGGCATTCCAATCTGGGACTCATTAAAATACTTCCCTACTATGTTTTGGTTAATATATCCCCTGGTGATATACATAATAATAAAAAAATCTCTAAAACTCGTATCAGTAACAGACTCGTCAATACTCAAGAACGCAGTGTTTATTTCATCTATTCCGGTAAAGGCTGTTATGTCCTATCTCGTTACGGGAGTGCTATTTGGGTCACTTTTCGTTTTGCTGATCCTTTTTCAACTTATTGTGACAATGGAGAGAAAAGATCGACGAGATTGTATCATTGCCGTGATTTACGTTTTTGTATTAACAATCACTCACACTGCCAGCTCATTGACGATTGCAGTAGCACTGCTTTTAATTTATCTAACTGCGGAATTTTTACGAGTGAGAAAACGCGTTTTTGCGTCCAAATCTTTTATGGCTACTGTCGTGATAATTGCGTTGATAAACATGTCGTGGCTATCCAAAGAGGGCAATATAACGTTTGAAAAAATTATTGAGGCGTTCAGCCCATATATAGCAAGGATTATGGGAGCCCAAGTGAATCCAGGTCAGCCAGTGCCTCCACGCTTTTTTGAATTAGGCATTTTGGATGGTTTAAGAGTAATTCTAGTTCTCCACGGCGCCGATATGCTTTTGGTGTTTTTGACGCTGATTGGCGTAATGTTGGCAGTCACAAGGCTTCGATCAAGATTGAAACCGGGGCTGATGCTCTTATCTCTTTATCTCATATTAACTTGGCTGATTTCGATCATTATTCTATTTGCATTAAGAATTGGTTTGCAATGGTATGATAGAGCCATCGCGATGACATCAATAGTATTTCCGATATTCTCTGGCATATCCTTACATTACATTGACAAAAAGATTCGTTACAAAGTGTCAGTTTTTCTGATTTTGTTGACAGTTCTTCTGGCCGCCATACAATTATATCAATGTCAGCCTCTCATACCTAGTTCGAGTGCGCTTTCTGAAGATTTACCAGCAGACGAACCTATTGTTTATATCAATAATGTGGTATCTATGTATCAGAGACAGATGCTCAAGTTTGCTGAGAAAAGTATTTCAGGTAGCATGAAGATTGCTTCTGACAGAGCAACGCAGACTCAAATTATCGGGTTAACGGACTATGAAATGACCACTTTGGTATGGCGTTATCCTCTCTCAACATTACCCAGTGAGACCCAATTTGATTACATTCTAACACATCTTCCGGGAAAGAGTGGAGTGTTTTCCGAGCAGGCAGAAATGCGCACAAGAAGTTTTGTTCTTGAAGCAATATACAATTCAAGTATAATATACTCAAATGGCGAATCGTACATACTCGCCGAGCCCTTTATGTACTTTGCCAACTCCTCTTCGGGACAATAAATACAGACTAAATACTGCAGACCGTTACAGGACGGTTACAGATGCACACTTGAGGAGGATTGTAACGTCCTTGATTGAAAATCATGCCAAGAGAATCAGTCTCACTGACCTCAGTCGTCAGTATCAGTCAATCAAGGCGGACATCGATGAGGCCATTGCTCATGTGTTCCACAGGGGAGACTTTATCTTGGGTGAAGAAGTCACTCAGTTCGAGAAAGAGTTTGCCATGTACTGCGGAGTACAATGTGCCATTGGCGTTGACACGGGACTATCTGCACTGGAGTTAGGTATGAGAGCTCTAGGCATAGGAGAAGGCGATGAGGTCATTACACCCGTAAACAGTTTCATTGCAAGCAGCTCAGCCATCTCCTTTACAGGAGCAACACCAGTCTTTGTAGACATGGACCCAACTACATACAATATAGATGTAGACCAAGCCAAACACAAAATCAACCCAAGAACCAAAGCAATCATGCCGGTCCATCTTTATGGTCAACCAGCCGAGATGGATAAGATTATTGAACTGTCACAAGAGCACGGTCTCTGGGTTATAGAAGACGCATGTCAGGCCCATGGTGCACGCTATAAAGGACGTCAAGTAGGATCAATCGGCCATGTCGCCGCTTTTTCCTTCTATCCAAGCAAGAATCTGGGTGGATACGGCGATGGTGGCGCAATAGTCACCAACGATGCCACAGTGGCTGCGAAAGTGCGAACGATGCGTAACTATGGACAACAGAGGAAATACAATCATGTCACTTTGGCTTGGAATCGCCGCCTCGACACGATCCAAGCTGCAATTTTGCGAGTGAAGTTACGTTACTTAGATGAATGGAACGAACGTCGGAGAAAACTTGCATCCAGATACCATCAGCTCTTAGAGGGCATTAATGTCGTAAGGCCCATATCGCTTTCACAATGCGAACACGTTTACCATCTCTACGTCGTACAATCAGACGATCGAGATCATCTGCGAACAGCTTTGGCTGAGCACGGCATTGAAACAGGCATTCACTATCCTGTTTGCATTCATTTGCAACCTGCCTATGCATATCTAGGCTACAGGAAAGGAGATTTTCCAATGTCAGAATATTGTGCCGATAGGATCATCTCGTTGCCCATGTTCCCGGAATTGATGGAAGAGGAGCTTGAATACGTAGTGGCTTGTATTAAGACATTTGCAAACGGGTAATTAAAAGGAGGTAAGACTCACGGCGAAAGATTTTAAGCACTTGAGACGAAAGTGGCGTAGCTTCGTATTTCACGAAGTACTCTCCCTCTTGAAGAAAACCCCTTTATCTCCCCCTACTCCAAAGTGGATTCAACTTGAGTGCACCTCTAGGTGCAATTTAAAGTGCGTGATGTGTGAATAATCATATTCCTCCCGCAGGGGCGGGGACCTCAGTTTTGATAGATTCGGGTACATTGTTGATTCGATTCCCAGTTTGAGAGCGATCGATATGACGGGTGTGGGCGAGCCCTTTCTGAACAGACATTTCTTGAAGATGCTTCAGTATTTGAAATCAAAATCGGTCAAGGTAGTTTTCGCCGATAACTTTACACTCTTGGTACCAAAAATTGCTGAAAAGTTAGTTTCAATGCAGATAAATGAAATAGGTATCTCCCTCGACGGAGCTACAAAAGAAACGTATGAAAGTATCCGACTGGGAGCTAATTTTGAAAAAGTTATGAATAACGTCAAAAATTTGATTGCGCTCAAAAACAAAATGAACAGTAGTCTCCCAGAATTGTATATCATTTTCACACTATCGGATCGAAACATTCACGAAGCACCGTTAATGGTTGATTTGGCGAGATCCTTAGGCTGTTGGCTCAAAATATTGAAGGTGAAGACCTTTGAGGAAACGAAAGATCAGTCAATAGATATCGAAAATGAAAAAACAAAGAAGATCCTTAAACAAGTCGTTAAGAGGGCTCGAGAAATGGATGTATATTTAGAATTCTGTCACTTCACAAAACAACCCATTCAGAGATGTGATTGGCCTTGGAAAACTTGTTACATAACTTATGATGGATTTGTTTATCCTTGCTGTTATGTACTCGACTCAGATAATCGGGAAGACCGGGTTAGATCATCCTTTGGAAATATCTTTGAGGTTGGCTTCGGTAAAGTGTGGGAATCTGAAAGGGCCAAGCAAACTAGGAAACAGATCCAGCGGGGCGAAATACCGGCCATCTGTAAGGATTGCCGAATGTTTGGATGACAGATGCAAGCGAAACACGATGACTAAAGAGAATCATTTGTTCAGTGGGCGTAATGCCACCATCTACTGAAGGTAGGAGGTAAGACTTACGGCGAAGGTATCAGGAAGTATTGTCTTAGTTACTGGTGGCGCTGGGCTAATTGGATCTCATTTGGTTGATGCACTCATAGCCAAGAACTGTCGAGTCAAGATCCTGGATAATCTGGAGCCTCAGACTCATCCTAAGGGTCGACCGAGCTGGATTCCAGAAGAGGCTGATTTGATTATTGGTAGCCTTCAGAACTGGGAAGATTTAGAAAAAGCCCTGAAAGGTGTGGACTTCGTTTTTCATCAAGCAGCTTTTACGGGTTCTCCAGTAGAGGTCTCCAAATTTCTAGATGCAAACGCCACAGGGACAGCAAGAATGTACGAAGTAATTGAAAGAAGACATCTTCCCGTAAGGAAGGTTGTGGTTGCCTCGTCCCAAGCAGTTTATGGCGAGGGGAAATACCGATGTAGAGTTCATGGTGTCCAGTACCCTAGAACACGCCCTCTCAAACAACTTATTCGCGGCAAATGGGACCCTAAATGCTATGCTTGTGGAGAAGCGATGGAGTTATTGCCTACTGACGAAGAATCTCCCATGAACGGAAGCACAGCTTATGCTATCTCGAAAGTCGCGGAGGAGCGAATTGCGCTAAGCCTTGGACGAAAACTGAACATTCCCACGGTTGCCCTACGATACGCAGTTACTTACGGCCCTCGCCAATCCTTCTCTAACATTTACGCAGGAGTAGTTTCAATCTTCGCCACACGTCTTGCTAACGATCTACCGCCAGTTATCTATGAAGATGGTCGA
>Ga0315310_10000731_pt1 | contig 21012 bp, 21 predicted proteins | sample TDP5_MG_FD_203630 | JGI IMG/M metagenome (GOLD analysis project Ga0315310, IMG submission 203630) | Freshwater sediment microbial communities from Lake Towuti, South Sulawesi, Indonesia - TDP5 | ecosystem: Environmental > Aquatic > Freshwater > Lake > Sediment | place: Indonesia: South Sulawesi...
GCGCCTCTGTCTGGTTTGGCTAGTTTGTTTACTACTCCATTTGCCACGCTTAAGCACAGGATTTCTATCCAAGCGCGCGCAGAGTGCGCTCTACGAGTCGTTTCAAAGTTGCATATGCAATTTGCGGAGAATAAAAAAGGAGAAAACAAGCTAAGAGTCTTTCGTACTTGGTATTCGTATTCAATAAACATTATTCAGTTAAGTCATGGTCCCATGAAACCTCTGCCCGTGCCTGTTATTGGAAATCCAAGATTGGGATCAGTTGTGGTGCCTTCTTCAAAGAGGAAGTTTCCAATCATACCCGCATAGTTCTCGCTCGCAGCTGTTACGAAACCGTGAGCCCTGTACTTGAAGGTGGCAAAGTTCCAAACACCCTTGTCATATCCTGAGACCCAACCATCTCCCAAATCAATATAGAACTCTTCAAAGAAATGCTCAACTTTGCCCACAATGTAGTTTTTCTCCCAGTTTTCCCAGAAATAAACGGTTCCCGTAATGCCTCCGGTTATCGTTCCCTTCCAATATACATATTCATCAGGATGATTTGGACCGGCTTCAGCGTATTCATCAACTACAATGATCTGATCAAATTTAAGAGTCTTTGCCGAAACTGTTGGCATCAATACCATTGATAGAAGCACAACCATGCACGCTATGAGCGGCGCAAATAACATCTTTCTCATCTCTCTCACCTCCATTCAGCTAGCAAATAGACTGAAAACAGCACACCAGCTGCCCAAACTCACTCCATAAACTCCTCACTACTATAAGCGAATTATGAAACAAAACTCTAGAACATTGTGAGCACATTTATTCTGAAGTGGTAGAAGAGTTATCTATTTTCCTTCTTTACCCATAGACCATATGCAAGCATAATTGCTCCAAAGACTGCCATCCCAACCCCCAATGATTGAAGGAGCTGTGCAAGAAACAACTGCTCTTCAAAGACTTGAAAAGGCGACCCAAAAGACGGCCAAGGGAAAGCCGCAAAAGGATGCGTGTACAGCTCTCGCAACTCTTCAAAAAGGCTTCGAACGGTTACAAAGCCATAGCCACACAAAACAGCCCCGACAATAAAAACAACAACACCTAACCAAAACACAATCTTCTGGATTTCAAACCACCTCTTCTTCATTCAAAGCTTCTCACCTTTGACGATCCTAGTTAGTTCTTTTTCGTTTGGCTGTAAAGCTATTTCCTTTCTAGATTTCATTGTTTTGACGAACACAACCAAGCCTGCAAAGAACACAATAGTACACAAGCCAGAAAGCGGTAGAAGATAATACCCTTCTGGAGTCATGTGAAGCCCCATAAAGAGGTCCTAGCACCCTGAAAAAGTAGGCTATAAGAAAAAGAAGAGATGCCAAGAAGAAGAAAGTCGGTACTGCTGTGACAAACATTAAAACTAGTAATAGCCCGACTTTCCAGCTTTTTCGCATAACCGTTCAACCTAGGGAAGTATTTCTGGATACAACTTGCATTAACGATTTGTGGAGAAATATTCTAGCAGAACAGTTTTACAGAAAAAGATAAAATCGAAGCAGACAACTGGTCTAATGCGGATAGGGAATTATTGAAAAGACGCACTCTATACCTCGCCAAAGTATTAATCGTGTCGGTTGCCATAGCCTTGATAGCCTACGTCACTCTGGACACCATTTACTTCCATGTCTTTTTCTCTGCTGAAAGTGCAGTTGTGGGTTCGGTTCAATCGCTTATAGTGATAGTTGCTATGGTTCTTCTGCTCTTTATTCAACAGAGAGAAAAACCTATGCAGCCTTCGACAGCACCAAAAAGGGAGCAAACAAAGGTCTAAAGGGGCGACTGAACCCCACGCGGTCGCCGCTGCATAGGATTTTCTATATATAGGAATTCCTACATAGTCTGGCAGAAGGCAGGCTTCAGAATAGAAGAAACCACGCGAAGACCTCAGTTCATGAGAGGAGAGCTCTCCCCGAGTCAAAACAAGCCATGCCAAATCTTGACTACCTGAAAGGACACTGTTTTCTCAAACGAGTCTTCGTTGAAGAAATGGAGATACCAGATTTCATTGATGGGCGGCGGAAAACCAACGTAACCAACTGTGCCATGGTTTTCATCCCAGAACCACGTTTGAACCTTCTCAACCGTAGTTTCATTCACCCAATGGTCAAAATATCCGTGGTCATCTTCAATTATGCGCGCTTGCCACGCGCTCCACTTAATAGAACCCTCAGAAACATTCCATGTGACTTCAAAACTATCAACAGGTGCAGAAAGGTAGAAAGCCTTAAACTTCTGTTCGTCGGCACATATTTTGAAGGTTTCTGCCCTCACAAGTTCTCTTTTCTCAGCTGAAAGAGACAGACCATAGGCATACCAAGCAGTCAAACTGATCCCGATGCCCGCAAGCAACACTATCAAGCCTAACGAGTAAAGCTTTAACACTTTCATAGTTGACATATGAATCAATTGAAGCGACACGCAGATAATGTATTAAATATTACGATACACTGTTCAACACAAATCCGCAACCAAGAAGATTCCACGAGTGCGCATCATAAAGAATGCCCAGGAGCGTTTGGGTTTCTGACAAGGTTTATTCGCCAGTGGCTGTTTATTGTGTGGAGGGTCTTGCTCTGAGTCTGAGATCGTTTTTGGCGAGGATTTTGGGCGTATTTGTCTCCAGTGCTCGACGGAATAAGACGACTGTTAAAGCGATGACATTAACCTTTTTCGGAGTCATATTCGTCTCGGTTCTTATCACGGTCTTCGCATTTTCTTACAATCCAGAGCTTGCTGACGTGTTGAAGACGTTCAGCGAGCAGCAGAGACGATACATTGTCATTCCGCCTCCATACACTGGAACTCTCTACCTCTACATTCTTTCCAATAACATAGGTCATTTCTGGAACCCGATTCGCATGCTTGTTTGGGTGCCGCTGCTGGGCGCGTTAATTCTGGGTTTCGAGCTTATGTTGAACGGCGCCTTAATAGGGGTGGTGGCAACTGTTGTTGGAATTCAACGAGGATTCGCCTATCCTATCCTAGGGCTAGTGCCCCATGGAATATTCGAGATACCTGCGTTTATTCTTGAGTTTGCTTCTATAATCCGCTGGCAGGTTACAACCGTTGAAGCGATTATGACCAAGGTGACTGGAGAAAACGTGAGTGTAGCCAAGCTCAAACTTGGTGTGAAGGACACTGTTGTCTTGGCTGTGGCTTCGCTGGTGCTCTTCGTGATTGCAGCTTTCGTTGAAACTTATGTGACACCGCGCTTACTTGGGCTGTAAAATAAAAAGGAAGGAGAGCTTAAATCTACTAGGCAAGGGTGCTTTCTAAGATGGGAAGCGCTTGATCCTCTATCTGTGCGTGGTATCTGAAATGCACGTTCGGGTCTTTCAGCAACACGTAGAGCCAATATATCCCGAAGACGCCCCCTGTAATTATCGTTAGAATTAGGTACAGGGCGAAGCTTCTCTCGACCAATGGCTCTGTTCTGGTTGGCACTTCGAGTTTGATTCCCGCTTTGCCGAGTATCTTACTTGCTTCCGTCCAGAACGCGTCTTCTCTTCTCTCGTGTTTGTTGAAGTCCCTCATTAGGAAGTACCACACGTAGAATAGTGCGAAGCCGTTGAACGCGGTCAGAACAGCCCAAAGCATTGCGCTTTTCTCTGATTCAGTTTCCTCTGCCTTTGTTTCTCCGAGAGTTCTGTCCAGAGATCCCAAGTCGAATTCAGCGTCGACTCCTTTCTTCATTGTGGCTTTCCTGATCGTTGCTGTTATGTCTTCGAATAGGAGGATTTGTCTTCTGAAATGGTGGTTGCGTCGTTTTACAAGCCTGTATGTGAGTATGATGAACAGGATGAAGGTGGCTATCACTGTCAAGTATACGCCCGCTGTGGCAGCTGAGAGCAACGGGCTCCATGGAAACGCAGGCAGTTCGCCTGGGGCTGGGGGAAGTTTTGTGAGAGAGATGATGTATGAGATCAAGACGGACACGAACACCACAGCCCAGATGATACTGGCGATTATAGGTAGCAGGTAAACGCCTATCCACCAGATGGACATGTTTGTGTCAGTTAAGGCGCGCATGCGAACGTCTTTTTTCAAGTTTTCGATTTCTACGCTCATGTTCCGATTCATGCTTCCTGTCCCGTTGAACTGTTGTTTAGTGGGGTCTTTGGAGATATTTGGTTTTGTGTTTGGGGGCTCAGTTTCTGTTTCATATGTTATTGGCTCGTAGAAAAAAGGGAGAGAGGCTCGTTGTCTCTTGCTAAGATCTCTTGCGTTTGAAGAAGGTCAGGATGATTGTTCCGATGGAGACTATCAGCACGAGTATCAACAGAATGTACAGTGGAGTCGTGTTTTGTTGTTGGGCTTCTGTCCATCCAGGTGGAAGACGCGCTTGAACTGTTCCTACGTCAGTTTTGATGGTTGCTACATCGCCTTGAATTGATGTCACTGTTCCTTTGATTGTGCCTAACGTGGTTTGGATTGTGGCAACTGTTCCGTCGATTGAGGTAACCCTCAGCTGAAGGTTGTCTATGTCTGTCGTAACTGTGCCTATGTCGGTTTGAACGGTCGCCGTTCTTCCTTCAATGCTGATTAGCTTGGCATTGATGGCATCGAGTTGCACTTTGATTAAACCTGCATCTGTCTTTAGTGTTCCCACAGTTCCGTTGATGTTCACCAATAAAGCGTTCCATCCAGTCAGCGTTGAGCTCAACAGGAAACTCTCGAGCGCCGCTCCTCTAAGACTGAGATAGCTTGCTTCAACAACCAGTGCATATGTGCCTGGAGAAGCGTCTGCGGGCACTGTGTAAGGTATTCTGTAAAGCCCTGTGCCGACTCGTGTCACTTTGGCGCTCAAGTCCTCATAGATGGTCCCACCATAAAGCAGCATGGCTGTAAGCTCCGCATCAACAGGCTTGCCTAAACTCGAAACCAAGACGTAGAATTCAGCCACTTCGCCTCTGAAGTATATGGAACCAACTTCAACCGAAACTTCTAACGTGGTCCGTGCAACCGTCAAATTAGCCGTGGCAGCGGAGTCTAAGCCTTCGTTGTCGATAACTGTTAGAACTACCGTGTAGGTTCCGCCGGCAGCGTAAACATGAGTCGCTGTAACGCCACTGGCAGTGCCACCGTCGCCGAAGCTCCAAAGATAACCGACGATAACTCCATCTGGGTCGTACGAGGCTGAACCGTCGAAGCTTACCGATTCACCGACATATGGGTCCATCGGCGAATAGGTGAAGGAGGCAATGGGACATCTGCTCTTTAGCCAGTCAATCATATTATTAGCCAGTCGTAGGTTATCGGCATATCCAATGTACCAATCGATGATTGTGTCTTCATCAGCAATGCATATCACTGCTCCAGCTCCAGTTTCCGAAACTGCGAGCAAGATGTTCTTGTTCAAGTCTCTGATTAGGCCTTGAGCTGGAAGACTAACGTAAACCTTGCCTGGCGCGCCAAAGTAAGCGGTCTTAACTCCCTCGGTCACCTGGTGGGGCGTAATGTCGTTGGTGTACCCCCAATACCCTCCCAAGTCCCATGTTATGCCAGCGAATCTCGTGAGATCGGAGTAGACGTACGGCGAGTCATCGCCTATGACTAGGAGCCCGCCTCCATTGAGTACGAAGCTTTGTATCGCGGAGATTTCATCTGGACTGTACGAGTAGCGTGCTTGAGGGATGACGAAAACATCGTAGCCTTGCAGCGCCGATGGTGTCAGCGGGGTGACTGTTAATGTGTCGACGATGTAACCCCTGTCGGTCATGTTCTTTACCCATGTGTTGTACATGAGAATTGAGTCAGTCCAATGGGTCTGATCAAAGAGAATATATCCTTTGACAGATCTGACACGAACCGATTTTGTTGCAGCGTTGTTCACAGTGAAGGCTTCTCCGGCGACAGGTTGAACGTAAGCGGTCACGTTGTAAGTAGATTCAACAGTTGGCGTCCAAATGTAGCTGATTGTGCGAGAGGTGCCGCTTAAGAAAGTGGGAATAATCGCGCTCTCAACCTCGATCCCGTCCATGAGAAGTGAGAGTTTCACGTTTGTTTCTGTGTTCAGTCCTATATTGTATGCTGTTGCATTTAGCAGTGAAGAGTCGTTCGGCTCTAGGCGTGCCGGGGCTTCTACAGTCGCTGCTAATTCATGTTCGTATGAAGTGCCTATTGGAACGTTTGTTTCTGTGAGACGGAGTTCAACGCGGTAAGGGTACCCCACAAAATCCATGCCAATCCATAATCCAGAAACCTTGTCATACCAGAAAGTATATTGAGACCCATACGTCCCGATCGGCAGTTCCCAACAGTCGATTGGGTATACGCCCACCGGGACTACCTTGCTACCATTGACAATTGCCACACCATTGAGGAGATTCACTGAAGAGCCTACGTTGATATCAGTCTCTATCCGCCCTGGATACCACATGCCATACCATACACCGCTCTCCACGAATCTAGTCATCGTGTTGACGATCATCCACATTGTGCTGTTGTAGCCATAGTTGTTTCTTACCATTAGCGTAATGTAGATTTTGTACGGCTCAACGTAATGATCGTAAGTCAGGTTCCAGTATTCTATGCCTATTATTCGCCCTGTGTCGTCGTAATAGTTCACTGTGTAGCTTGCCCACTGCCCTTCAACCGGACTGATCAACGGAGAAGCAACTGTTACAAACCGTGTCAATCTATTGTTATGTATGAATTGCTCGTCTGGAACTGGTGGAGCATAAGCCGTTACGTTGTACGTAGCCTCTGGAGGCTGAACCCAATTGTAACTAACAGTGAATGCCCAACCACTTGGAAGCTCCGGAGTCACAGCCCAGTTGACGATGCTCCCGTCAATCAGAAGCTGAATCTCCACATTGGTTTCTTTGTTCAGTCCAACGTTGTATACTGTTGCGTTCAGCAAAGCTGAATCACTTGGTCCAAGAAAGGCTGGAGCATCAAGAGTCACAAAGAGCTCATGCGGATATCTTGTACCCGTGTAGAGTAGGCTATTCTCCAGTATTAGGCTAAGTCCATGCATATACGCCCATTCGAGGGTTTGGGAAGTAGCTGCGATAACTCCAGCTCCGTAATCAAACTCTAGATAAGCCGGGTAGCCTGTGCCGTCTTCTTTTATCACGATGTAGGAGTTCTGCGGATAAGAGATAAACCACCCATGTACTGCGTAATTCCAATTGTCAAGCTCAGCGTCCGTGATCGGATTTGGCAAGGTGACAACAGGATGAAGAGGGTCGACAATTGTGACGTATTGTGCGTAGTAGCCGTTCCACACCAACCCTCCTGGTAGTGTGCCTACCCATTTGCCTCCGTTCCAGCCCGAATCAGCAGCGTGAAGCTCCAACATTCCTCCGCCTTTCACGTAGTCCTCAAACCACAATCTATAGGTGTTCATGTCGTCGTAGAATTTCTGGTTCTGATCTGACGCTACAATAACCTTAGAGAACTTGGTCAGATCGATTTGACCGAAATCCTGCGACCCGTATACAGCATAAGGAACGCCATATTTGGATAACACCTCTTCGTTAGCTGGGGAACCCCACGGTTCAGCGTTCAGTAGCAAAGCTGTCGAAATGGGTTGAACATTAACGTTCGCCGACATCACATTGTTTGTAATCTCACTTTCGCCTGGAACAGGCTCCGCCCAAATAGTGACATTGTATCTTCCCTCAAGGGCAGGGTTCCACCATAGGCTAACTGTGTCTGTAGCGCCACTTGGCAGAAAGCCTATTGTCGCGGAATCTGTTATGTCACTGTCTACAAGAAGCTGAACAATCATGTCAGTCTCGTCACTTAGTCCAAAATTCATTATCGTAACATTATAGATCACGAAGTCCTCAGGCTGGACGAATTTTGGTCTTTGCCAGTTATAGATTAGAAGGTCGTGATCAGATGGAGCCGACTCAACCGCCTTTCTCGCGTTGATTCTTCCGTATCCGTAGTACTTGTCAAAGCCTGGGTCGCCAAGGTCGTCAGCAGTGAACCTCAACTGGGCCCGCACCCAGTCTCGTGACATGCTGGGAAACTGACTCCATATAAGCGCAGCGGTTCCAGAAACGTGGGGAGTCGACATGGACGTGCCGCTCTTATAGGCATAGGCGTTGTCCCAAATTGTGGAGTAAATGTTGACACCTGGCGCCGCGACTTCAACCCAGTCTCCGAAGTTTGTGAACGCAGCTGGGTTGTCCCCTTGATCCGTGGCTGTTACTGCAATAACCTCATCATACGCAGCAGGATACAGTTTATTGCTGGTTGCCTCATTTCCTGCTGCCGCCACAATCAATACTCTAGAATCGTAGGCGTATCTGACAGCTTCGTAAATCAATTCGCTCTCTCCGTAGCCACCCCAACTATTGCTAAGAATATCAGCTCCCTGATCTACAGCATGAATGAGGGCATTTGCAAGGTCATCCTCATACCCGCCTCCGTAAGAATCTAAGCCCTTCTCAGCCATGATTGAAACTTGCGCTACACCTGCAATGCCTATTCCGTTGTTTAGTTCAGCAGCAACGATGCCTGCGCAATGCGTTCCGTGACCGTTGTCGTCCATTGGATTAGGGTCCATGTTCACCCAGTCGTAGCCGAGCGAAACATAGTTTGCAGCAAGGTCTGGATGGTCGTAGTCGATGCCTGTGTCAATTACCGCGACAAGAACTGATGGATCCCCGATTGTTGTGTCCCAAGCATAATCTGCTTCAATCTTTTGCGGCCCCCACTGCAAATTCCAATCAGGGTCGTTTGGAACGAGCTGAGCCTCAAACTTCATGTTGGGCTCCATATACCTCATGAGATTGCTCGCCTGCAATTGTGCCGTAAAATATGACACAATATTAAGAGGCATGTCGGCAACCACGGCAACAATCTCGCCTCTGATTGAAACAGTGTTGACGACTTTTCCTCCACTTTCAGAGATTAAGTCGGATACCTTAGTGTAGCCTGATTGAGCATTGTTTAAGCCAATCACCAGTTCCGCTGAATCGTCATCAACATACGCAAAATTGCGCCACTCTTCGGTTTTGTGAGAGCTCAAGTCTTTGGCAAAAGAATCAAAATTGAACATGTTGGGGTTCGCTTTTTCATTTCCGCTGCTTTCTGTGGCTGAGTTGATAGACTCGGAGTTGCCTTGTAGTCCTGTAGGACTTGGCGCATAACCTTCACCGGCTGATCGTGATGATGTCTGATTGTGACTTGATTCGCCCCAACATTCAGTTCCTTCGCCTAGAGGTGTATTACCTGAGGATATAGTGGAAGTCACGCTCATCAGAAGCATGATAACGATGAGAATCATTGATACTAGTGTTTTGAACCTCATTTCTTCGCCTTCCTTTTCTCTCAATTTCCACATGCGCGTCGCTTGGACGCATTAAGATACTCTAAGGCACCTCATACTTATCACTTGCTGAAGACTCTTCTAGAAGACTTGTTCAGCCAGTCCGCATGATTTTAATCATCAACTCCCATCCATTGAATCATGTCTACAAGGGATGCTTCGTTTCACGGGAACAGTAATCTTAAAGATAGTGAACTCGATAAGAACAGAAGGCAAAGGGAGGCTACCGTGATATGCTCAAGGTGCTCATTTTGTATGACAGCCAGACTGGTAATACTGAGAGGATGGCTAAGGCAGTGGCTGAAGGCGCCAGCTCAGTCCCAAACGTAGAGGTTGCAATCAAGTACTATGCGGGTCCTGACGAATTCGCCCAAGTTGCTGCCATAATTTTCGGTGTGCCGACGTATTATCACGAGATTACGCTGCCAATTAAGCAGATGTTGGAAGAGACAGCCAAAGCGGGAGTTAAGCTGCAGGGCAAAGTGGGCGCCGCTTTCGGCTCATACGGTTGGAGCGGCGAAGCCCCTGGAAAAGTGTTGGAGATCTTGAAGAACAGATTTGGAATGAAAGCAATCGAACCTCCAATCACAGTTTTATATGAGCCAAAGCAAGCGCAGCTTGACGAGTGCCGAAGACTCGGGAAGAATGTCGCAGAAAAGGTCACTGGTAAATGAGCGCTCGCTAAAATGGAGAAGGCATCGAAAGCAAACACGCTCATCGGCATATGCCAAGCCATCCGTGCAGAAGGCGCTATATCAGACACTCACATAGGCTTGCTCGAAACCAGCTTCGGCGCTGAACGCGTTCAAAAGGCCCTAGACGCCTTAAACGAGAGCCGCATCAAAAAATACGTGTTTCAGCCCAGCGGACGCATCGTCTGGATTGTGGTCGGTAAGGAACGCGACTATTTAGTCATGCCAGCCATCGACTACTGCTCATGCGACGACTTCTACTATCAATTCGACCACGGACACATATGCTACCACATAATAGCCCAGAAACTAGCAGAGTCACTGGGACGCTTCGACCTGTTCGAAGACGACGACAAGTTCTTCGACATCCTCATCCGCGAATGGAAACAACCCGAAGAACACCCTCCATCAAAAAAGAAAACGCAAGCCGAACACGAAGACGGTACTGTTTAAATACCATCACCTGTACATTAACAAAGGCAAAGTGATGATTCGCCATGGCAATGGATGTAGGCGCATTCTATGGAAACGTCATAATCACACTCATAATCGTAGTCACATTCTTCTTCCTGATCCTAGCCTTCCTCTACCTGATATATGGAAAAGAAGAAGCTGCGACCACAGCCGAGAGAGGAACGCCCAAAACCAGATCAGTTAGCCCTTAGAAACCTGCCTTCTCATCCACAGAAACACAACAAAGCCGATCGCTGTCAAGACTGCAGCCACAACAACAGCAAGAAAAGCATGTGGACCAGCCGCGAGTACAATTGGAATTGGCCACACGAAAATTATTGCACCACCGCTGAGGGTTCCATTCCGACCCAACAGCGCAGAAACGACTAACACGATAACTCCCGCAAACATCAGAAATAAGCCAATCAAGAACAGGTTTAATGGAAGCCTGGACGTTGCCTCGTGTGCTTCAGTCTCAGCCATCTTGCGCAGCCTTCCTACCTAAAGAACCCATAAGAAAACACCAAGAGAACCAAGAGCAAGGCAATCAACACAATCGACAGTATGAGTATAATTTTAACTGATTCCTTGTCTGTTCCGAAGATTATGGGAATCGGACCGATGATGACGGCCCCTCCACCTCTGACCCTACCCTTATCGCGCTTAACACCTGTCAAAGCCAGCCAGATCATGGCAATGAGCGCCACAGCAAAGCCTATGAGAATCAGAGCAACCCCGATGCTGGGCAGAAGCTGGTCAGACACAGAGCTTCCACTTCTTCATTTTATGGTTACTGAAACCTGTTTCAGATAAACTTTCAGAGAAGTAGGTTTAAATAAAAACCCTATGCGAAACTAGTGCAGAGCGCTGAACACAATGGACCTAGAACAAATCGTGCAGCAGATTCTAATCTCAAGACGCGATCTCTCACGAGACGATGTGCTAAAGAAAATCTACGAGAAAAAGCGCTCAGCCGAAGACTATTTTATTGATGAAGTCGCAGCCCGCATAGTTGCAGCGGAGTTAGGCGTGGAAATCCGAGGCGAAGAAGAAGCATTTAGCGGCGAAATCAGCATCAAAGACCTTGTCTCAGGCTTAAACGACGTGACCATTGTCGCCCGAGTCATCGCTCTTTATCCAGTTCAGACTTTTTCTCGCAGTGACTTGACCGAGGGCAAGGTGGCGCGCATGCTGTTGGCGGATGGAACAGGCGTTTTAATGCTGGTTTTATGGGATGATAAAATCGAACTGATCGAAGCCGGAAAGATGCAGCAGCGACAAATCGTAAGAGTCTTACATGGATATGTACGTGAGTCCTTTGATGGAAAACTTGAGCTCCACCTTGGAAAAAGGGGAGACTTGGAAATTTCACCCCGAGATGTTGACGAAAGCCGCTTGCCCCACACAGCTGATTTCATGGATAAAATTGGACAATTGGGACCTGAAAGAAAGAGGGCAAGCGTCCAAGGGCTTGTAGCCCAAGCTTTTCCGGTTTCAGAGTTCACTCGAAAGGATGGATCAAATGGCAAAGTTAGACGATTGCGCCTCAAAGACGAAACAGGCGAAACGACCCTAGTCTTCTGGAACGAGAAAGTTAATGAGCTTGAAACAGTAGGCGAAGGCGACCAGCTTCGCATAACCAACGCAAGAGTCAAAAGAGGGCTTGACGGCAGAATCGAATTGCATGTCGAAAGCTCCAGCCAAATCGAGAAAACGACTGGTCAAACCGCTCCAACAGTCACAGTAAACGAAACATTACACAGAATAGCCGACTTGAACACAGAAGGCGGACCATTCAACATCAAAGCAACCGTTGCATCAGCACCAATAGCTAGAGAGGTTACCACCTCGCGGGGCGAAAAAGTGCCCTTAACCACCTTCGACTTAGCAGACGAAACAGGAAAAATCGGAGTTACACTGTGGCGAAAACAAGCAGAACTCACAAGAAACTTGGCAGCTGGCACACAAATCAGAATCAGAAACGTTTACGTCAAGAGAGGTTTCTCGAATCTACTAGAACTAGTTTCTCGGAGCTTAACCACAATCGAAACTGTTTCAAAGCCTGAGACGTTGCCTGCAGAGAATAAAGTTGAATAACATCATAAAAAAGTAACAAAAAATCTTATAAGCGCAGACCGCGAATGAATTCGGCTTGGGCTTTGCAAAACCCGATTTACGCCTCGAGAAAAATCGTCCAAAGCTCTTTTCCTTCTGAAAAAACCCTTGAGAGATTAGCCACAACAGCCAACAGATTTGAACTCTATGCCACACTTGAGATGCAGGCAGTCGCCAGAATAGAAGCCAGCCTGCTGCGAGGAGCACGCAAATACTTCGACAACAACGACTTCACAGAGATAATAGTACCCCATTTAACCAAAGCCACAGGCGCATGCGAAAACATATCCACAATGTTCACGGTTGACCACTTCGGCGAGAACTGCTTCCTAGCGCAGACAGGGCAACTCTACCTAGAGGTCTTAACGCCTTTCCTTAAGAAAGTCTGGTGCGTTGGACCTAGCTTCAGAGCTGAGCCCGCGGTGGATGAAAGGCACCTGACAGAGTTTACGCTGCTTGAGCTCGAGTTTGAAGGCGACTTATGGCAGCTGATGCACCACATCGAGAGCGTCATCCACTCCATGGTTCAAGAATGCCTCGCCACCAGAAACGAAGACTTGGAGCTGCTAAGTATAGATAAGGACAGAATCAATGTCAAGCCGCCATTCAAAAAAGTATCCTACACCGACGCTGTAGAACAGCTGAGCTCATTCGGCGTCAAGTGGGGCGACGACTTGAAGAGCGTACACGAAAGGGCGCTGGTTGAAATCTTCGGCAACAAACCACTGTTCATAACGCATTATCCCAAGGCAATCAAATTCTTCAACATGAAACAGAACACTGGGCAACCACAGATTGTCAACAGCACCGACCTCATACTGCCATTCAGCGGCGAAGCTGTAGGCGCAGCTGAAAGAGAATATCAATACGAGCCTTTGCTGCAACGCCTCAAAGAGTCCAACATGCTCAAGCAGCTGGTTGAGAAGGGCGGCGGTCTACACGACTTCAACTGGTACTTGGAGTTTTATCGACTGTACGGTGGCACTCCACACTCAGGCTGCGGCATCGGACTCAACCGAGTAACGCAATACGTGCTCGGCAGCAGCGACATACGAGCAAGCACAGTGTTTCCAATGAACAAGCAGACCCTAATGTAACATTCCATACTCCACTTTTTTCTTAATCTTGGCTCAGCAGAGTAAAACGTTTTAACAGAGCCACAGCTATCCTTAGTCTGCGACCTCTTATGGAAAACTTGGCGAGCAAGTTTAAGACAGATCCATTCAACTACGTCGCCAAGCTGGAATCGCCCATCGGCATATACCTCAGGAGAGAAGTATTCAAGAAGCAGAGCAACACTGATGCAGCCTTAACACAGAGACTACACGAGAAAATTATCGCCGACCAGTCACCAGACGGGAGCTGGAACCACCTGTTTGTTCACACAGCTAATAATCTTTGGAACCTAGCTCTCCTCGGCTCCAAAGCAGACGACAAAAGCGTAAGACACGGACTGGAATGGCTCCTATCAATACAGCGCCACCTGTACCGTGGCTATCCAGGCTTCTTCCACTCAAACAACAGAAAGGACCCAAGCCTCATGCGAACAACGTTCTATGGAGAATTTGGACCAGGCTGCACCATATTTTACGAAACAGCCTATGCGGTTCACCTTTTCCACATATTTGGCTTCGACGACAATAAGCAGGTTCAAACAACAGTGAACTCATACCTTCAATTCTGGCGACCAACCTGGTGCAGTGCATGGTGCACAATCAACGTGCTAAGAATGCTCATAGAACATCCGCTGAGCAAGGAATCTAACCAAGTTGAAAACGGCTTGAAACACTTAGCTAGACGACAAACCAAAACAGGAGCATGGAAAGGCTATCCATTCTATCACACACTTCACGCATTGTCCAGAACGCGCCATGACTTGGCAAAGAAGCAACTGAAAAAAGCATTTCTATCAGCCATCAAAAGGCAAAACAGTGATGGAAGCTGGGGCAAGAAAGAGCAACAAACAGAGTCTTTCTTGGTCCTAGATGCTTTGAAAAATGCAGGAGCTTTGTAATACCTTCTTTGATTGGCAAGGCGTGCTCAAGCACGTCTTCCATATTGTTATATGGATTTGACAGCCGTGAACATCGGAACTCTTAATTCTGAAGCCCGTTCATAATATGCGCTCTTCCCATAACATGAAAGGTGCATGAAAGAATGAAAGCAAATCAGATTTCTCTGCCAGTTGACGAGTTGCCAAAACAATGGTACAACATTCAACCCGACCTACCCACGCCCTTGCCGCCGCCAAAGGAACCTGAAACTGGACCGTCACGCATGGATTTCCTAGGACGAACTATGATTCACGAATGCCTTGGGCAAGAAGCTTCCAGTCAAAGATGGGTTTCAATACCGGACGAAATACGCGAGTTATACATTCAAGTTGGTCGTCCAAGACCCTTATACCGCGCTCTAAAGCTGGAGCAATACCTCAAATTGAAGAAGACTCGAATCTACTACAAACGCGAAGACCTGTCGCCCACAGGCTCACACAAGACGAATACAGCATTGGCACAAGCGTATTTCGCTGCCAAAGAGGGTAAGAAGACATTGGTTACGGAAACAGGTGCGGGACAGTGGGGCACCGCCTTGACACATGCAGCTCGCCTCATGGGCTTGGACTGCGTGGTCTTCTGGGTTCGTTCTGTTTACAGCTGGAAATCGGATAGACGCACGTTCATGCATCTTCTGGGCGCAACGGTTCATGCATCTCCAAGTAAAGAAACCGAAATAGGCAGACAGCTTCTGAAGAAAGACGCGAACCACCACGGCTCACTCGGCATAGCTGTTTCCGAAGGCTTGGAATATACTGAGAAGCACGAGGATGCAGTTTACAGTTTGGGCTCGGTTTTGAATCATGTGCTCATGCACCAGTCCATAATCGGGTTGGAAACCATCAAACAGTTTGAAATCGCCGACGACGAACCTGATTTGATAGTGGGCTGTTTGGGCGGAGGCAGCAACTTCGGAGGCATAGCCTTGCCTTTCGCAGGAGAAGTGTTAAAGAAGAAACGAGAATGTGAGTTCCTAGCCGCACAGTCCGAGGCGGCGCCTAACTTGGTTAAGGGCAACTATGAATACGACTTCGGCGACGTAGCTGAACACACACCACTCCTCAAAATGTACACCATCGGACACAAGACTGACATGAAGCCAATCAAAGCTGATGGACTGCGCTACCACGCAGCTGCACCACTAATAAGCGCTCTTAGACATCAAGGCATAGTCAAAGCCAAAGCATACCCAGCGGATGAAAAAGCGATATTTGAAGCAGCGAGAACATTCCTTCAATGCGAAGGCTGGCTCATCGCACCAGAATCGAGCTACGCCGTGAGAGCAACAATAGACGAAGCCCTAAGCAACGAAAAAACCGGAAAAGAAAAAGCAATCTTAATGAATATCAGCGGACACGGATTCCTAGACATACCAGCCTACAGAGAAAAACTGGGAATATAAAAAGAAAGGCTTAGGCTTTACCTTCTTTCTCCACTTCTTTGATTGTGTCGCATAAGATGTCTAGTGCAGAGTCTGCCAGTTCTTTGGTAATGACCAAAGGCGGCGCCACTCGAATCGTGGACTTGCCGCAGGTTATAACCACAACCCCGCGTTTCCAGCTTCGCATCATTATTTCCTCAGCCTTTTTCGGTGCTGGTGCTTTCGACTTCTTGTTTTCAACTATTTCGGCGCCTATCATCAAGCCTTTACCACGTACATCGCCTAAGATCTCGCTTGTCTCCATGAATTCCTTGAGTCGTTTCATGATATAATTGCCCTGTCTGACAGCGTTTTCCATCAAGCGTTCTTTCTCAAGTACATCTAAGACCGCGAGTGAAGCAGCGCAGGCGACTGGGTTGCCGCCGAACGTGGAGGCGTGGGTTCCGCCTTCCCAATCCATAACTTTGGCGCGCGCGACTATGGCGCTTAGAGGCATGCCTGAAGCCAGAGACTTTGCCATACAAATTATGTCAGGCTCGACTTTCCAGTTTTCTATGGCGCAGAACTTGCCTGTTCGCCCCACTCCGGCTTGAACTTCATCGTCAATCAATAGTATGCCATATTTGTCCGCAAGCTTCTTCAGCCGTAGGAAGTACTCTGGAGGAGGCACAACGTAGCCGCCCTCGCCTTGAATGGGTTCAAAAACGAAGGCTGCAACGTCCTCAGGTGGAATGTACTTCTGCAGCACATACTCGTCTATGAAGTCGACACACCAGATATCACAGTCAGGATAAGTCATCTTGTACGGACAACGGTAGCAGTAACCGTAGGGCACATGTGTCACGCCTGGAACCAGTGGAAAGAAATGTCTCCGTTGCACAGGCTTGCTGGCTGTGAAGGAAACAGCGCCCATAGTTCGACCGTGAAACGCGCTGATGAAAGCTATGAACAACTGTCGCCTCGTGTGCCAACGCGCCAGTTTAGCTGCACCCTCAATCGATTCGGCGCCACTGTTGCCAAAGAAAACCCTTTTCTCCCATTTGCCCGGAGTGAGTTGCGTCAATTTCTCGCCTAGGTCTACAACTTCACGGTACAGGAAATCAGTGATCGAATAGTGCAGGTAGCGGTCGCACTGCTTCTTGATAGCTTCAACAACTTTGGGATGATTGTGCCCCACGTTCAAGCAGACGAGCCCAGAGTTGAAGTCAATGTATTCGTTTCCGTCAACATCTCGCAGGATGCAGCCACTTCCGCCTTCGATGGCAAGCGGATAAAACCTGACGAACGATTGTGAAATCACGCGTTCATCTCGTTTCACGAGCTCGCGCGCTTTGGGACCTGGAGGTCGAACCACAATCTTTGGATAATCAGTCATGTTCTCATCCATCCTCGAAAGAGTATCCGTTAAGAAGACTCGGCTTTTATAGGTGTTTCCCTCGAAAGACAGCAAAACCATTATCAGAATGGCTCAGACGGCTGCGAGCTCAAGAAGCTGGAACAGAAAGTGAATTCTGATGAGGTCTAGGCTTTCGTGACTGTTATTTCAATGGTGGAAACGTTTGATCTTCGACCGTCCTGCCCTGTTACCTCTTCGGTTCCAATTTGGATGTCTACCAGCTTCAAGTCTTTGACAAAGGACCTTCTAAGCACTTCAATAGTGTCCACAGCTCTGCTGATCGCTCTGCCCCGCGCTTTAACGCACACCTTACTTCCTCCAACATTGAAGAAAGTCAGGCACGCGATCACGTAGTTCATGATGGGTTTCTTGCCGATGAAGACCACATTTTCGTCAGCCTTCTGCGACTTCTCAGGTTGCTTCGGTTTTTCCTCAGCCATGTGCTCTCCTCCTTTGACAACGAATGTTCAATGTGCTCCAGTGAGTCATAGCTCTTGCTGTAGCTTCTTATATTTTTCCCACGATTCATCAATCCAGCGCTTCAATTCTTCAATGTCTTCCGGCGTGATGGAATCAAAGCGACCTTGATGCTTCAGGTATTCCTCAATCGGCTTGCGTTTGGCTTTATCCACAAGAGTAGCGCTGGGCGCACTGAATTCAAACTTGCCGTTGACGATTTCGAAGAGCGGCCAAATTCCTGTTTGCACCGCGAGTCTTCCCAGTTCAACGGTTTTCTCGGTTGAGAAGCGCCAGCCAGGCGGGCATGGAGTAAGCACTTGAAGGTATCTTGTGCTCGTCATCGCCTTTGCTTTTCTCAGCTTGTCGACAAAGTCAGTTGGATATGATACGCAGGCTGTGGCAACGTAGGGTATTCCATGTGCCGCCATAATCATCGGAACATCTTTCTTGTGCTCCCGCTTACCAGTTGGAGTTGTCGTTGTACGTGAGCCAAAGGGCGAAGAGCCACTGCGCTGAAAGCCTGTGTTTCCGTACGCCTCGTTGTCATAGCATACGTAAATGAAGTTGGTTCCTCTCTCAGCCGCGCCTGACAAAGCCTGCAAGCCTATGTCAACCGTGCCGCCATCTCCAGCCCAGGCCAACACTGTGACATCTTTCAAGCCTCTGGCTTCAAACGCAGCGACTACACCAGACGCAGCAGCAGCAGCTGCTTCGAACGCTATATTGAGGCATGGAGTATTAAACGCAGTGAAAGGAAAAGCGCTCTGAAGCACAGATGTACAGCAAGCTGGCACGACAAACACTGTTCTAGATCCTAGCGCTTTCTGTGCTAGTCTTATGGCTAATGTGGCTCCGCATCCAGCGCATGCAGCGTGACCCGGAAGAAAATTTTCTTCGACAGGAAGTTCTTTCAACGTTGTCATGCCTTTCACTCTCGCAGACCTATCCAATTCACTTCCTTCTCAACCGTACCAGCCTTCAGGTACTGAGTGGATTTGTTGACCATTGATTCGATGTCGTTAAGGGTTACGTCGCGGCCACCTAAGCCAGCTATGAAGCCTGCTGTTAATGGTGAGTCTTTTCCTGAACACAGCGACGCCTTGACCTCAGTGTGTAACGGTCCTTCCATTCCATACGAAACTTGACGATCGATTACGGTTAGCATTTGTGCATTCTCTGCAATGTTCTGGATTTCGCCTTTTGGGAAGGGTCGGAAAACTCTGACGCGGGCAGCGCCTATTTTATGACCTTGGCTCCTAAGCTTGTTAACCACGAGTTTGGCTTCACTTCCGATTGTTCCCATTGAAAATACGATTAGGTCAGCGTCTTCACACATGTACTTCTCAACGTGTCCCCCGTATTCAGTGCCGAATCGGCGTCCATAGTCCTTGTCGATTTCAGGAATCAGCTGCCGCGCATTTTCCAAAGCCTTGTACATGAAGTACCTGAAATCCATGTACCATTCCGGATAAACAATAGGTCCATGTGTGATCGGATTGTCAACATCGAGCAGCCACGGAGGATTGTAAGGTGGCAAAAAATCATCTATATCGTCTTGATCGGGAATTCTGACAGGCATGGATGTGTGGGACAAGATGAAGCCTTCAAAGCATATCATGGCTGGCATGAAGACGCGTTTATCCTCACACAGCTTATAGGCTTGAATGATTGTGTCAAAGATTTCCTGATTGTCGGCACAATAGAACTGAATCCATCCGGTGTCTCGTTGAGAAAGCGAATCACTGAAGTCTGCCCAAATGTTCCAAGGTGGTCCCATAGCACGATTTACATTAGCCATGACTATGGGAAGTCGAGCTGCAGAAGCCCAATGAAGCATCTCGTGCATTAATGCCAAGCCGTGCGCAGAAGTCGCAGTGAACGTGCGAGCTCCTCCTACAGCCGCTCCTATGCAGGCAGCCATAGCGCTGTGTTCCGACTCGACCCTAATGTATTTGGCGTCCATTTGCCCAGTTTCAACCAAGTCAGCAATCTGCTCAACCACAGTGGTCTGCGGAGTGATCGGATAGGCAGCGATGACTTGGGCTCTCGCCGCCTTGCAGGCAAGCCCAGCTACACGGTTTCCTGTTTCAACGATAACTTGTGTCAATTATGTTTCTGCCTCCCGTTCCATAACAATTATCTTGAGTGGGCACTCGTGAGCGCAAACGCCGCAACCCTTGCAGTAATCGTAGTTGATTTTGGGCGAATTATCTTGGTCAAGTTCAATGCATCCTTCGGGACAGAAAACCCAGCAGATCCGGCATTTAGTGCATTTTTCACGGTTCACTGCAGGTCGAAAAGTTCGCCAAGAGCCGGTTTTTCCAGTGCTTGCAATACGCGGCTTAGAAAGTGGAGTGAGTGGTAAATCGTCTATGTTCTTCGGAGCTTTTGCCATCGGCGCCACCATGGTAGAAGTAGACCTTAGTATAGAGTCGAGGGTTAAAGTGTTTCGCATACATGCACAAATGTTGAGTTAAAGCAGGCTTTTGGTCGCTGTCTGGTGGTGATGGTGAACCTGCGCTGTAGCCACAATCATCAACTTCGATATTGACTGAGGGTTACCAGTTCTTTACCAATCGTTCATATGCTAGTGCTGCTGCTTTTGCGTTTTTTTCCCCGGCAGCGCCACGCCACGTGTCTTTGATGGCTTGGATCACACTTTCAAGCTTGACTTCTTCTGTTGCTCTGGCAAAGGCACCAAGCATTGTTGTATTGAGGACAGGAAGCCCAGCGACCAGAAGCCCTAGTTCTAAGGCTATGCCTGTTGCGTCAACGGTTGCTACGCGACTGTGCTTGAGATTCAGTTCTTCAGGCTTCTTGCGCGTGTTCACGATGACCGAGCCGTCCTTTTTCAGCCCTTCAGTGATGTCGACCAAGTCCAGAAGCCCGGAGTCCAGCACAACCACATAGTCCGGATTGTAAACTTGGCTTCGAACTAGGATAGGCTCATCGGACAAGCGAGCAAATGCTTTCACCGGTGCCCCTCGACGTTCAGCACCAAAAAAAGGAATGGCTTGAACCCACTTGCCTTCCTTGAAAGCGGCACGAGCCAACAGTTCAGCAGCTGTGACCCCGCCTTGACCGCCACGACCATGAATCCTTATCTCTTTCAGCACCACGCTTCTGCTCCA
>Ga0315310_10000732_pt1 | contig 20983 bp, 24 predicted proteins | sample TDP5_MG_FD_203630 | JGI IMG/M metagenome (GOLD analysis project Ga0315310, IMG submission 203630) | Freshwater sediment microbial communities from Lake Towuti, South Sulawesi, Indonesia - TDP5 | ecosystem: Environmental > Aquatic > Freshwater > Lake > Sediment | place: Indonesia: South Sulawesi...
GTCCCTGCCAAGCATTAATTGTTTGTTGGCAACATCCCATATAGCAAAGGAGAAAGCGCCTTCTACGCTTCGGATGATAAGCGGATCAGCACTTAAATCCTCGAATATGTGGACCAGTACTTCGTGGTCAACATCAGAAGCAAATTTATGTCCACGCGATACTAAAAGCGATTTGACTTCCGAGGCGTTGTGGATTTCTCCATTAATCATTGCAAGAATGGTTCCATCCTCATTGCACACGATTTTATTCCCATCACCGTCGCAGGAAAGAGAACAAAACCCAATACGCTCATCAAGATACATTTCGTGGTTGTGGATATGCTTAGCAACTCGCATGCCACTGACAATTTTTCTAAGGTCATCTTTCTGACATGACTCTCCGAGAACGCCGCAAATGCCACTTACGTTCACACTCATCATAATGACCTCTTACTGATAACTTTCGGCTAAGCGGTAACTATCGTGTTCGTCCAAGTCCGATGTTGACCTTTCCGTTTGGTCGATAGAAGACCCCAGCCTTATCCAACGTGGCTTTGATGGGAATTATACCATCTGGCTTGAGTCTGCTAATGCAGCCAACGCTAAAAACTGTGTTTGTATGTTTAGCACAATCTCTTAGGGCGTCTACGACAAGTAGTAATTTGTCATCTTTAGTTTTGAACTCTATGATACATGAGAGCACTCGTTCTTTCTTTACGTCATCTCTGAATTTGCCAGTTTCCTTATCGATCATAAGCATTGTGAGGGGATTTAAGGGTTCAAACTCGACACCTACGCGGGCGACCGCCTTGGCAATTTTTTCAGCTTCCTCTATTGTAGTGCCCATTCCTGGCCTACCCACATCAACTGTAAAGCCCACCTCACCAAGGTTGTAACGATTCGTGACATCATTTGTTTTCATTTCCTCCGTACCTCTTCCCAGAATGCCTGTGGAAATAGTAGGTGCTTTGTGAACCTTTCTAGGTGAACTGAAGATGTGCCTGATTACTCTTGGCCACTCAAGCGGAACTATCTCGAATGCTTCTTCAGGGCAAATCTCGGCTCTGTAACAGACGTAACATTCAACACATTTGTCTTGGTCAATCTGACATTTTTTGTCGGTGGTATATTTGATCGCTGCAACAGGGCAGAAGGGAATACAAACTGCGCAACCAACGCATTTGCTTAGATTTATTCTCATGGTCTTTCACGCCTAGAACTTTGCTCGATTCAGGCTGTGTTGGCTCTTATGACCCTTGCAGCTCTTTTCTCGTTGAAAGCACCACATATGCACTGCTTTCCCATTATTGCTGCTGCTCTTTCAGGGGTAATCTTACCCTTCTTCACGTCATTAAACAACTTTGTAGTTAAACCTGCTGATATTAAATGATGCCCGCACATAGTAGTAATCTGGAGAATTTCCTCTCTCGGCAAACGGTCTACTCTTCCGAAGATCCCTAATGAAAATTGAACGGTGTGGGGATGTATGCCCGCTCGCCCTAAACACTTGTAGACGTTGTCAAACAACCCTGAGACAACTACGGAAGGCCCCAAATTCCTTTCCATCAATCTCGTGATATATGCAGTGAATTCCTTTTCGTTGTTGAAAACAGTCAGATGAAACATTACAAACTTTAGAGCCGAGTCTTGTATTTTTCTTATTATCTGTGGACCAAGTGAATAATTTAGAAGCGCTTTCTCGATTCCCTTTCGAAGAGTTGGATATCGTTTAAGCAACTTCTCAGCAAAGCCTCCGAACATTGTGGTGAATTTAAAGCGCTCAATGGAACTCGATCGGATTGACCTATTCTTAATCTGCTTGCTGGTGATTAGCTGTACTATATAGTCTTCCTTCAGCGATTCTACATCGCCAATGCGATGTAAAGTGTGGGTCATATCTTCAACACCATAAGCTTAAGCAAGAATATGCGCAGTACGCGTTTCTCATCCTTCTGCCAATTATAAGCGCCAAACAGCTTGACTAGATCATCTCAAAGACAGTATGTGGAAGGCTTAAAACGAAGGGTCCAAGGTCATCCTTTGCATACAATAAATAATCCTTTTTCCCTAGTAAGGAGGAAATCCATTCTCGAATACTGAGATCACCATTCATGAACATTTTAACCGAGGACCTGAGATCATCTTTAAGATATACCCATTTGACGCCCGCTTCATAATCTTCCGAGTATTGTGTGCCTCTTCCGATCGCGTCAAGGTAGGCAATAAGCATTATGTTTATCCCGCATTTTGTGGAAAGGGTATTGAACCAAGCCGACGTCCTCGAATTAATCTCTAGTAATTTGAAAACGCCGTTTCGTTGATCCTTCTTGAACTCCGCACTGAAAATTCCTCGCCAATTGATAGACTTAAGGTACAGGAAGAGCATCTCCTTCAAAGATGCCATCTCTGAAGCCTGAACGCTTATGCATAGACTACTATTTCCGAAGGCTAGAGGCCACATCCTCAACCTTCGACGAACGAAAAAAGCTTTGGGATCTGAGTCTTTGTCGAGGTATCCATCTAAAAATATGTGATTAGTTGGAGGTCCAGGAATTATTTCCTGAATCATGACGTCAACACTTTCTCTCCTCAGAAACGCCAAATATCTAAGCAGCTCCCCTTCTGAATTTGCCACGAAACCTTTTCTACGAAAACGTTTCGCAAATGTTTGAGAAATGTAGGGTTTAATAAAGATTGGATATGAAATCTCTTTGCCTATCTTTCTGAGATTTTCTATGTTTTCAGGGAAATGCGTACTTGGATGGGGTATGTTCTTCTTCATAAGAGATTCATAAAATCTTCTTTTGTTGATCAGAATCTCCATGACTTCCTTCTTGGCAATGGGCAGATAAAAACCGGCTAGTTCGTTGATCAGATCTGATAGTAGAAAGGCATAGGAGTCTGCTGCAGGAAAAAGGACGGCAGTATCGCGTATTTGATGTTGAAGCTTAAGTAGGACTCTTTTCAATTTGCTTTTGTTGTGGCTTATTCTGGGAGAGATAAAGTACTTCTTGCAATACTTGGAGTATTTGGCTACAGTTTTCTCTTCTTCTATGTGGTAGACGGTTACTCCGGCTCTTCCTAGAGACCTTATTGCTCCTAAGCCAGTTGAAGCTCCGCCTCCAAGCACGATTGCGGGATTTCTGAACTCTCTCATTTCTCATAATTCTCTTATACGGTTGTTAGAGACGCTTGATACAAGTTACCACTTGAGTAGCTTGTAAAAGCGTGGCAAGCATGGCGGCTATGAGGTAGTTTTGAGCGCTTTTTCGGCTTTTTGAGCAGCTGAGAGCATTGTTTCATAAGTCAGTGCACTCTCTGTTTCTTTTTTCTTTGCATACGCCAACAGCGGATAAAGCACTTTCCCGACAACTTTCTGCATTGATTCTTTTGTTTTTCCAAAATTCCATGGGTGGAACCATATATGGAATGGCATCTTTTTTGCAATGGAAACATCGAGGATCTTTCTCAAGATCCTGGGACTGCTATGTTGAGTTAGATATAAGCTTGGGTGAACATCGTATAATCGACCTTGTTTCTCTATGTACATGTTGTCCTTCATAAAGTCGCCATTACTCCTATAGCATTTATATCCGTACTTCTCGAGCAGGTCTAAGTGAGCTACACTGTTTCTAGGAAAAACAAAACTTCTTGAGATGACACCAAACTTTTTCATGCCGACTAAGATCATCTTTAGCTCATTTTCAGCCTCATAGTGAGATAGCTTTGTGAACTGCCTATGGTAGTACCCGTGTGATCCGACATCATTTTTTATAGTGGACTTGAGAAGAAGCTTCAAGATCGAGTCCTCCACCTCGGTTAGCTGTCCTCGGATAGCGAAAGTGACAGGTATCTCAAAGCCATTAAATAAATCAATCAATAGCGGGAGAGCTCGTTCTTCTATCTCGCCAATCGAATATTCACTAAAATATTCATTAATATTAGCATCGTTTTTTCCTCCATTGATCACTCCTAATTCTTTGTCACCAACATCAACATCGATGGATATGATGAGCATGCCACTTTCAAGTTGCATCTTCGGTTTTGTCAGTCTAAAATTAACAATGTGATATAGTTCGGAAAGAAAAGAAATGGATTTTTCAATCTTTGTGCGCGCGCGCCGCCGTTCTGTTTTCTCAGAAGCACGCAACTTAGTAGCGCGTGTGTATGCCACAGTAGTTCACCTTGGTAAGAATGCACCACTAGTTTGCGAAGGGTGGGGCGGAAATTTTGATGCTTGAATGGTGTTTTCAGTTTGCGCTTGCTTAAGCCTCGGAATACTAGTTTTATGTTATGGTGTTTGAGATTGATCGTTCGCTATCAAAATTATAGTGCGCCCATTATCGTATACTCTACTGAGGCGAGAATCTAACCAAAGAAGATCATGCATTTCAATTCTAAAACTCGCTTCGTCTGGGACCATATTGGCTAAATTGACGTAATATGTATCAGCAAGAATCTCACGCCTCTGAATTGATGTCTTGAACGCTGCGTAGGAAAAAATCTTTGATGCGTAGCCGCTCACAAATGTTTGGCCGTCTATGGTTCCGGCAACATACGTTGACACGCTGTATTGTGACAACCATGCTGAGGAAAAGTAGGCTTCAACTGAATATAGATGGGACATAGTTTTTTGGGGTTCATTATCATAGAAGTAGGGCTGGAATCCTACATAGATCGTTGGATTTGCTATTAGAACTATTCCAATGAGACTGGCTACCTTAGTTATCTGTCTCCATTTAACATCATTCATCAAGTGGTTAACTTTGAGCATGGTAATTTTTTCAATTCCCATGGCAGAAAATGGGACTATTCCAAAATACGCGAATTCCATACTTCTAAAACGAATTGGAGTCTCTCCAATTTTTTGCCACGGGATTATCTCAAAGAGAATGATCATCCCCAGATTGACAATCCACCATGTCACCAATACATGTCTTTTGACGTTATCAATGATCTCCTTTCCTGCTTTCCGTCCAACCAAATAGATTCCAATCAGAGACGTTATAAAAAGCAATCCAAAACCTAAATAGGAAAAAAAAGATCCAAGAAAAGGTAAAGAGGACGGTGAGATGGGAACGCCTTTTGTATCAACGCTTGAAGATACCGAGTTAATGATATGCATAATCAAACTCGTATGGGTTTCTAGGAAGTGGACAGCAATGAACGATAACCATGAAAATAATAGAGTCACCAATAAAAACAATAGCATCAATTTTTCGCGCACGAGAGCATTCAATTGTTTTTCTGTTAGAAAGTAGGTTATTACAATGACAAAAGCATTTGACGTTAAGACATACATTGTAAATTCGTTTGTGATCGTTATTAGGGACGCTGAGAGTATTATAACTATAAGCATTCCACGATGGCGGAAGGTTTTAACATTCTCAGTTAATAGCGCCGCTATCACGAGGGGATAAAAAATTATTGCAAGAGATTCATGAAGTGTAGAGCTGTTGAATCCGTTAAATTGGGGGTTGAGAGCATAAAGAAGAATGGAAACATTGATTATTTTTCGATTCTTGACTAGCATACGCATGAAGAAAAAGAAAAACAATAAAGTCAGCAAGTTTATAGGGACAAATGCAAAATTGTAAAGTGTCGTCAATGGAATTGTGGCTACGACGTTTAGGTAGCTCATCAAGAGCTCTAAGCCTGGGTAAAACGACTGGTCAAAAGCATGTCCAGTTAGGTTTGGATTGCCTAATACAAAATGACCTGTAGCTAACCCTTTGGTTGCAGTCTGCAGATTATGTACGGAGTCTTTGCCCCAGTTGATACCTCCTGGTTGTCTTAACACATTAATCGAGTGTAAAATCAATGCTAATCCTAGGGTGACGATAATCGGAACATTATCGTGTCTAGTCAGCGATATGAAGGCAGAGACAGACACCAAGACTATGTAAGGTAGCCAAAACAAGATAGCATTGGGTGGTGGGTTAAACCTTAGAGAATATACGCGAAGTGCCAACGCCAAGGCTGCTAATATCCATGACACACCTAAAACTAGGTTTAATAAAAACTGCTTTTTCACAGAAAAAACTCCATCAAATTAGAGACTTGTACAAGTTAAGGTGTTCCAGCGCTATGTTTCGCCACGAATACTTACCAGCGTCTATCAAGTTGTTTTTGGAAATCCTTTCGCAGACTTCCGGATGAGCAATCAGGAAACGAATTTTCTGAGCGATTTCTGAGGGGTCCGGTCTTGTTAGGAAACCATTTCGACCATTTTTCATAATTTCTGGTACGCCACCTACACTTGTCGTCACTATGGGGATTCCTGCGGCTATTCCTTCAAGTAGTGTCATTGGAGCGCTTTCAAATCTCGATGGTAGAATGAGTATAGAACATGATTTGTACAATGAATAGCATTTACTTAACGGGATATGCCCTAAGAAATGGACTTTGTTTTTTATATGTAATCTTGATGCGAGTGACCTGTAGGTGGATTCGTGGGTTCCAGTGCCAGCCATATATAGTCTAATGTCTTTTGAGGTTGAGTTTTTTAGGGCTGAAAAGGCTTCAAGAAGTAAGTCTACACCTTTAATCGGATCCAGCTTTCCGACGAAAAGCAATTTAACGTCTCCTTCAAGATCGACGGTTTCCGCTTTTGCAATGTCATCAATCTGAACCCCATTTCGGATTAAGCATATACTGTGGGCATCAAAATATTTCGAAATGCCCCTGCGCATAAATTCCGAATTCACAATTACTTTTGACAACAAACGTTTCTGAAGATAAAAAGCGGCATAAAGTGCTAATCTCTTAGCACTCTCGGCTTTTTCTCCGTAAAAAACCCTTTGAGAATCGCCATGCCATGTGAACACTGATGGTGTGAGTCGAAATGACGCAAGTAAAGGAAAATAGAAGTTTCTTAGAAACCAAAAATTATTTATGTGTACGATGTCAACACTATCAAAAGCTTTCCAGACTTCCCTAGCTTTTCTTGTAAGTAAACTGACATAATTATGCATAGTACGTTCTCGCGGTATTCTAACTATCTTTTGAAATCGATCTCCGAATTCAGCAACTATATTATCTTCTTTAGTTGAATCGCCAACAATCAAATTCACTGATATTTCCGATATATCCATGAACTCTTTCAATATGTAGTATCCTACCGTTCCTGGTCCTCCTTCATCGAAGGGTGCCAGCATTATCGATACATACGCAAGATGTAATGTCATTAGTTTCACTTATTTCCGCACAATGAAAATTTTCAGCCCAGCATGTTCAAACCAATTTTGCGTTTTGGTGTATTTTTGTTGAACAAAGATGCGGCAAAGTTTATTAGATATTTATTGATTATTAAGATTTGCTATTTCACTGGGGTGTAACATGTTTTCTCTGCGTAGGCGCTTCTGGCCTATCTTCTTCACTTTTTCTCTATTATTTTTTGGTTGCTTTACTTTGGCTAGTTTTGGGCTTGGACAATCAACGGTTACTTTTCCATCGCGGGGAGGAGTTACGTACAGTGACGGAGGAGAAATTGCTACTAAAATATACGTAAATTATACTGGCGCTACATACAATCAAGGTACTAAAAAAATAGAGGGCGACGGCGTAGACTTTTATCATGAATTCGCTACTGCAGGCACACCTTATTATAATGAAATAGATAATGGCTTCGGGAATGACCTTGGTTCTGGTTCTCCCTCTTTCATGATGTCCACAACATCAACTGGTCCAGGTCGTGATGAGTTCAATATAAGAGACATGCAGAACGTGGTTGGAAATGAACATTTTGTGTCAGTCTGGTATTTTCTACCAAGCGACTGGAGAGTTAGAGACACAGGAGGATTGAACTTCTACGCTCTTGCCGATCCGATGCAAAGAGAAGGTGGTAATTGGGCTCCATATGTTGAAATTTGGATACACGACTATGGAGGAAACTTAGAACAGTTTAGAGTAAGTGTTGGAGGCAAAGACCCCAATAACAATGAAGTTATATTACTTAACAAGGATGGTAGCGAAGCGAGAGCATACGATGTTTTACCACGGGGTAGATGGTTCAATGTTAAGTGGTGGTTGAGAAGAGACTCGGAACCAGGAAAAAGTTTCGTTAAGGTATGGGTTGATGGTCATCTGATCTGCGACCAAACAGCCTTTCCTTATGAAAGTGGACCGTTAAACTACGTTAAAGTTAGTGGTGTTCCACAACTGCTTGACCTCAGTATCGTCAATGACTATATGACTACCGTGGCGAAGGTTTACCATCAGGGTACTGGAGTTCTTCACAAACTATGGACAGATGATTTAGAAATATGGGATCGTAACCCTACTCCTTAGCCATCCTAACTGGACATTAATCCTTAATACAGACTTGACGACGTAGCTGAAATCGATCCGCGCGCAAAATATCTTTTACTTAATTAGGCGCATTAGATGGATTCTGAGACAAATATAACACATTTATGCTATCGACCATTGTCTTTATCACCTTTCTGCTATCAAAGCCATCTATTACGGCGCGTCTAGCTCTACTCTGGATAAGCCTTACCTTTTCTTCAGATAAAGATAATATTTCTCTGATTCTTTCAGCGAATTTTTTATAATCACCTGGATTGACTATGAATCCATTGAAACCATGTGTTACAACCGCCGTTGCATCTCCAACGTTAGTTACGACTGGAATGCACTCGCAGGCCATGGCTTCAATCAACACTCGGGGCAATCCTTCTGAGTAACTTGCTAACGCAAATAGATTAGCAAGATTATATAGTTCCAGCAGTTCTTCTCTCTCCCTGAACCCAAGAAATGTCACCTTTTCTTGGATTCCGAGGGACGAGGAAAGCTCTCTGAGTGCCTTTCCTTCCACTCCCTCCCCGGCTATCAATAAATTAACATCATTCAAGTTTAATATCTGAACGGATTTGATTAAAACATCTACCCCCTTATTTTTATCTAGCCGGCAAACTGTGAGAATCACGCGGCTTCGTGGTTTGACACCCCATTTTCGACGTAGCTTCATCCTTGAATTAAGAGGCCTAAAGAAAGAAAGATCCGCTGGAGAAGGGGTTACTATAACCCTACAATTATATTCCTTCTCAATTCTCTCTTTCAATTTCCATGAACGTGCAAAAATCAACTCGCAATTGCGATATATGGATTTTTTCACCAACTTATGAAGGAAATTATTCTCCAGATAAACATCACTCCCCATTGCAACCACACAAAGTGAAAACTTGAAAATTCTCTTTAGCAACACTAATGGATATGCATGCAATACGTAGAAGCAAACTATCACATTAGGTTTTGAACGCCTTATAACATTGAATATGGACAAAAAATCGCTAAGCAGGATGTTGAGATTAAGGAGGTTCCAAAAGCGACTATCAGGGCTCTTCAAATAAATTGGCTCGACAGAAATATTTTTGTTTGCTAGACTTAATTGTGTGATGGCTTTCTCGTAATTCATCTTATCTTTTGACCTAGCAAGAGGGGTTATGATAAAGTCTTGGGGCAGTTGTGCAAGATATCCAGCCCATTGAAGCAGTTCGGTTTTAATCTCTTGAGCATAACAAAACAGCATAATCTTCATGTGTTAACCTTCCTTTTGTCAAACCAATTATGTTATCACCGAATCTCAATTTGCTTGCAAATCGTTTCGAGGGTTTTCACTGTTTGTCTGCCATCTTCCGCCGTAGCAGGAGGTTTGGTTCCATTGCGAACGCTATCGAAAAATTTGGAAATGAAAGCATGGTGGGCACTTACCTTGGTTGGCTTGTAAATTGCCTTCAGGAATGTTGATGCTGTGCTCTCTATAACTTTGATCGATTGCAGAGCCAAGTGCACATTGCTCTTTCCCACTGATAGGGACGATTCTGTGTGAGGTTTGTAAGTCATCAACGTTCTTCCCCAGAGATCGGCTGTTAAGGCTTTTTGTGTACCGATGACATCAAGGGTATCTCCATGCATCAACGAGTTGCATGATGCTGTAATTGACCCGAATCCCTTCTTTGCTTCAAACAAAACTCTTAACTCGTCCCTTTGCACCCATTTGACACTTCCAAGTTTTTGACTTGACACTTGGATCGGGGTTGCATCTTTCAAGAAAGACTGCAGCAGATAGACTGGGTGGGGAAGAATTTCGAAGAAGATTCCACCGGGCAGAGTGTGGCTCCAATGATTTTGATTCAAAAGTACTTCACTATTTCTCCTTTCAAAAGTTTTGACATTCACATCGAGCAGATCACCTAAGTCACCGCTTTCGACTAAACGTCTCGCTTTCAAAACCACTGGATTACACAGATTTTGATGTACTACACAAAGTTTAGCAGAATGTCTCTTAGAAGAATCGACCATTCTTTCAGCATCTTCAACACTAGTAGCCATGGGTTTCTCGACTAAGACGTGGCATCCAGCTTCCATCGCCTGAATTGACAACTCAGCATGAGTGTTTGGCGGGGTGCATATGTCGACAACATCGAGGTTCTCCCTAGCGAGCATTTCAGACAACTCAGCAAAAACAGTCTTCACGCCGAATTTGGAAGCTATTTCCTTTGCTAAGGGAATCCGTTGATCACATATTGCTGCAACTTCAACCTTGTCGAGACTCGTCAAGACGGGGAGATGCGACTCCACTGCTATTCGTCCAGCTCCGACCACTCCAATTCGCAATTTCATTCAAATTCCTCCAGCCTTGTACGTATGCTTCAACTACTCTAATAGTTAATGTGCGTTACACACGTTGGCACGAGTCTTTTTACGAAATAGCGCGTGGACACGTTGCATTTCTGCAAAACCATTGTTCTTTTCTTTTAGATTTCAAACTTTTTTGTCTGCTCTAACCTCTCTTTGACTCTATTCGATAATGTCATCTACACTCGCTTCCGGATCCTGTTCTTTCTAGTGTGCATTTTGCCAAGATCCACTTCGATCACCAAGAAGGTAATCCGTAAAACCAAGAAGGATACCTTTTGTCCAATAGTATCCTTTCTTGCCCAAAGCTAATAACAGGGGGGATAGGAAAGGTAACGAAATATAGAACAATTTTATTCTGAATGGCGGTTTGACATAAGACAAAGCTTGGTATATACCGCCAACTGTTCTTCGTTTGTACAATTCCTCCTCTTTTTCGTCCTTTGTTTTCTCCGTTTCCACATAACATTCTTCACTAAAAACCGCATCATAACCTAGTTCTAAGACTTTGAATAGAATGTAGGTGTCTTCTGCTTTGCAAGGTCTAAAGGAAATTCTATTCAGTAGATATTGCCTTATCATCATAAGATCGCCATTGGCAAGAATTGGCAAAATCCTTAGAATTGAAAAGAGGAGCTCATGAAACAGAGTCTGAGGGCCTTCTTTAACAGCATCTTTAGCAAATACGAGCCCGACCCTATCATCATCAAAATAACGTGAAGCAACTTCAAAGTTGTGAATTCTTGTATCTACATCATTCATTACCACGATCTCTGCATCTCTTGGAATCAAATTCAAACTGAAATCTATTGCGTCATACTTTCCTCTGGCTGGCCTATAGACGACTTTACTATGATTTACCCTTTCTCCACAAATGATCACATAGGGCACTTTGAGCCTCTCAAGTTCTCCAATCTTCTCAAATACATGATTTGCGTCTCTAGCAAAAACAACAAAGAAAAACTCCATGATGTTCACGGACCAATTAGGTGTGTAGTCTTTCAAGAGTCTAGATATCTATGATCTGAGATGGTGTCGTTATCCAACTTTGGTTATCTGATGTTATTTGGTTCAACAATTGCTCGTAAATGCTTAAATTTTGCGAATCCGCCATTTCATAATCTGGATGGACAAGAATCGAACAAATCCCTTTAATATCTTTCACGACGTCCATCATCTGCAACCAAGTCTTGATGGTCTGCTTTGCTGTCAAACCTAAGACATGAAGCATCTGATGGTCTTGAGGCAAAGTTAAGGGGACCTCAGGAATCCTGTCTATCCACGTCAAATGTACGGTCCCAATTCCATAAGGCTTCATTACGCTTGGATGATTCGGCTCCCAAGTTGGCAAAGAAGCATCATAAGCATAGCCAACCTCGCCTAGAGCCCCAATCAATTTAGAATTACACTGAAGCAAAGGGGCCCTAAAACCCTTAACAGCCCTTCCCACGATCTTCTCTAGAGTTTGTCTAGCTTCGCACAATTCACTCACCATCTTTTGTCTAGGGAGTTCAAGGAGTTTTCCATCATGTCTATTTCCATGGGCACCAACTTCACCATGACTGGAAAGCGCTTCAATAATCCCCTGGTCCAACTTATAGTACTTCGCAGGGAGGTACCACGACGACGGTACGTCGTATTTCTCTTCCAGTTTCTTTAGAACTCCGGACCTCTTAAGGCCATTGCGCGTTTCAACATCATGTGTTATCAAGCACGCGCATTCTTTATTATTCTGTCTTTTTCTGTATAATCTTTTTTCAGACAATTTCTCGATTGACCTTGCAAGTACAAACCTTAACGCATCTAGAGGTAGTTTATCGTACAAAGTCAACCTCTCTCGATTTCTGTGTGCTCTCATAAGTAAATTTCTAAACTGCTTCGGTACAATAGTATAAGGTACAGGTAACCCTGTCAACAGACGATATAGCGGCGACAATTCTGTGCCAAGTGTTTCACAAAAAATCTTCTTATACTCTTGTGCCACATCTATAGTCAAGCAAATCAGATCTTCATCTACTTCAATTGCCGTTGGAAGGTTGCCATTCGGAGTTGATTTTACTACCCCTTCATAGCGATATTGGATTTGAGGACGAATCGTTAAAACAGTTTGTGAACCAGTTGCTACTGAGATTTTTCCTCCTATTTTTCTGGAGGCCTTTAACCCCAATTCTCTGACCGATGCGACAAAATCTGCATTCTCTGAAGGTATGACTATAGTCTTCCTGTTTTCGACCGGCTTTTCTTTATAGACTATTACGACTTCAGCTTCGTCTGACTCTGTAAACTGGAGATCCCAAGGTGATAGAAGTTCACGTACGACCTTAACATCAGCGGCTTGTCCCTGAACGTCTATCTTCAAGAAATTTCACCTATGCACAAAAATCCAAATTATTAGCTGTCGTCATTCTTTGAGCCCAAGTTTCATGTAAACCAAGGGCCCAACAATCTTCCACCAGTCTCGCAAGGGAGAGATGTTTGAATAGCCGCCTTTGTGTCTGTAAGGATACGTCTTGGAAACAGGGACCTCTTTCGTCCTGTAACCTAACGTAAGAACTTTGAAATGAACATAATACTCGAGTTGATATTCATCAAGCCAGCTCTGATATATGTTGATCCGCTTATCAGAGAAGATCTTTAGTCTGTAGGCTCTGAACCCGTTGGTTACATCAGTGCATCGAATATTCGTCAACAAGGTCCAAACAGAAGGATAAATGCGGCTGAAAACTCCACGCAAGAACGGATTTCTTACGCGCTTGCCACCAGGCAAAAACCTTGACCCTTGAACATAATCGTATCCTTCCCTCAAAATGGGCTTCAAGAGCCTCGGAATTTCACGTGGATCGTCCTTATTGTTGCCTGCCATGATGACAGCAATATCATATCCTTTGCCGAGCGCATATTCAATGCCCTCCCTTATTGCATACCCGATGCCTTTTCTTTTGTCATTACCAATTACGTGGATTGGCGTCCGAGTTTGCGCCGCTACCTTTCCAATTACATCTAGGTGTTCATTGGTCGCATCGTCTATAACAACGCATATTTCGTCAACAATTTGATCTTCGAACCTTCGCATGACCTTAACAAAACCTGAAATATTATTATAAACAGGAATTATCACAATTTTCCCGTAAGAATCAGCATTGCCCATCTTTATTCTCTAATTCTCCTAATTATGCGCGCTGGGTTTCCGGCTACTATCGCCTTGCTCGGAACATCCTTAGTTACCACGGTGCCAGCTCCCACTAACGCATCTTCGCCAATTGTTACTCCGGGCAAGATAACGCTACTTGCTCCTATCGAAGCACGACGCTTAATCTTGGTTCGAAGGAGCTTCCATTCTCCTTGAGCCCTTGGATACTTATCGTTAAGGAAAGACACATTAGGTCCAATGAACACACTGTCTTCAATAGTTACCCCTGTTGGGATGAAAACGAAAGGTCTTATCTTACAATTATCGCCTATGACGACACCTTCCTCCATATAAACATAAGAATCAATTTTGCAATTCTTCCCTATCCTACATTTGTAAAGGTTCACGTGGTCGTGTATTTTAGTGCCCTTTCCTATTGCAACATCCTTTATGATTGAGTACTTAGGTGGTTCAGGAACTCTTCTCACAAGAATTCCACGCGTTCTGTTCTTTCTTTTTCCATAGACCTTCTTGCTACTTCAAGAAGCTTGACAACATTCGCACCTAACAAACCGTCGTTTCTATTTAAATATCCGTTATTCGAAACATGGTTATTCTGAACACACTCAGCAAAATGTGCCAATTCGGCTGCTATTGTATTGTTCCTTTCAACGGGAATATTATAGAAATGACCGTTTTCGAAAGCATTAACTTCTTGTGTCAAACAATCAGTCTTCACAAAACCTTTTGATCCCATAACGGAGACTTCTCTGACTTTCTGGGGATGCAACCAACTCAGTTCTATATTGGCCATGATATTGTTCCTAAGTTCGGCTATGATGTGGGCAGTTTCTTCCTGTTTCTCCGTTCTGTAAGCTTTGGCCTTGCACGTTATTTTTGAGGGCCAATCATTCATGAGGAAGTTTAGGATGTCGAATGGATGCGGGGCTAAATCGGTGATTACGTCTCTTCCTACCATCAGAGGCATGAAGGCGGTCCATTGGAGCTTAAGCCAGAAAAAATCACCAAGGAAACCATTCATAATTAAGCTTCTCACTTTCTGAAGTGCATTATTGAACCTAAATATATGACCAACCGAGAGAATAAGGCCCTTTTCATGAGCCAACTCAACTAATTTATATGCTTCGCCAGAGTTGAGAGTCATTGGTTTCTCAACTATCACGTGCTTCCCAGCCTCCAACGCTTCTCTGCATATTTCATAATGAGTTTCACTCGGCGTGCATATGTGAACAGCATCGATTTCAGGGCAAGCCATAACTTCTTTATAGTATTTTGTCATGAAAGGCAAACTATAATCTTCACAAAACTTAAGATTGCTTTCTGACAGGTCACATGCTCCAAGGAGATCTACGTCAGGGTTCTCCTTTGCCAATTGTGCATACTCGGACAATACTTTCTTGCCCCAGTATCCGACGCCTATAACGCCAACATTCACTTTCCTTATCGACACCACCCCAAGACGCGCCTAAGCTCGTTGATCGAAAAACTCATGAATCTTCTCGCAGACATAGTCAATTTCTTGTTTTTCAAGCCCTGGGAACATGGGTAGGCTCAAGGCTGTTCTGCAAAGAAGCTCGCTTTTAGGAAAATCTCCCTCTTTATAGCCGAATAACTTTCGATAAATCGGCTGCAGATGAATCGGTAATGGATAATGAACACCGCACTGAACACCGTTCTGCTCAAGCCAAGTCTTCAAGGCATCCCTGAAACGGGTTCTAACCACGTAAAGATGATAAACAGGCTTAACCTCTGATTCACCATTAGGTGGCAATACGATATCGTCCAAGTCAGACAACCCACTGTCGTAGAGCTTTGCAATGGCCCTTCTTCGCTCGTTCCATTCTTCCAGTCTCTTGAGCTGCACTCGCCCAATGGCTGCATTGACCGTGTTAAGCCTCGACGTGAACCCAACCGAATCATGCTCATAATGCGAAATCCTTCCACAATCCCTCAACTTTGCAACAATTTCAGCAATTTCTTCATCATCAGTGACGACCATCCCACCGTCGCCGCAAACCGTCATATTCTTGGTCGAGTAAAAAGAAAAGCAACCAACATTTCCTATTGACCCAACCTTTCTCCCATAATACTCCGCCCCATGAGCCTGACATGCATCCTCCACCACATCAACGCGATGCTCCCGCGAAATCTCAGAAATCGAATTCATGTCAGCAGGATAACCATACAAATGGACAGGAACTATCGCCTTCGTCTTTTCCGCCATTTTGTTTTTCAAAAGCACTGGATCAACATTGTAAGTTCGAAGATCAATATCTGCAAAAAAAGGGACAGCGCTCACATGCAAAGCAGCATTTGCAGTTGCTATAAACGAAGCTGGAGTAGTAATTACGTGATTCCCACGTTTAATACCCAAGGCAATAAGAGATAGCTGTAACGCGTAGGTTCCAGAACTTGTTGAAACGGCGTAATGTACCCCACAATATTTGGCAAATTCCTCCTCAAATCGAAAGACACTTTCACCCAAAACAAAAGGCTCACCGCTAAGGGCATCAAGAGCTGACTTTTTCATTTCTTCGTCGAACACAGGCGAAGCTAAGGGGATTTTCATCTGCAAAACCTTGGTTGCAAATCCATCTTGGGATGTTGTTAAGCTGTGCTTTTCCCATAACTTAAATGTCTATGGAAAAAACATCTATAGCATCAAGCCAAATCTTCTAGAATGTTAAATAGTAGGAGACCGAAAGGCAAGATATCAATAACATGATGAAAAGACCTTGTAAACCAATATAAGAAAAAAGTGAATACGTGAGGTCCTTAGAAGATACTAAGTCGTTACATTAAGCCATGTGCTAACAAAACGATTATCAAATATGAAACTTCTTGACGCCTGATCGTAAAGCCAGAGCTCAAAAAACAACTGATAATAGAATCCACTACGCTCTGAGTCCCATTTCGAAAATGCATCGACAGTAAAAGCTTCGCCATTAATGGTAACCAGATTTACAGACACCGAGTCACCGTAGAGCGAGACATTTGAAAAACCAAATGTTACACGTGCCTCCCAGTCTCCAGCATCTCTAACAAAAGCGCGAAACTCGTAGAGCGGCGCCAAAGAACTAGGCTCAGAAGAAGTAGCACTAGGAATAGGCTGAGTTTGATTACGAAACTTGACATAAACCAAATAATACAATGAAACACCCATATGATTGCCCACACCAACAAAAACACTATACGACTCATTAGCACGAACATTGAAAGGATAATCCTCCGCCATGCGATTTGGACCAAGAACCCAAAACTCCGAAAATCTTTCACCTCCACTCGGAAACGGCACAATCAAGCCAAGCGTAGGAGCAGCGGCAATCAGCATTAAAACCAGACAACCCGCAGCGAAGACCGTGCGATAATCCTCAAGATTCATTAGGACTAACCTCCGGCTTCATCCCCAAAACTCGCCCATAATAACGACGTTTAAAAACACGCCAAACCCAAAAACTCCCAAAAAAAACCAAAATCACCCCGAAAATCGAACCCGTCATCATGAACCACATACGTTGCACCCTCTCAAAAAACGCCGAATCCTTCAACTCATCAGCGGCATTCTCCACTTCTACCCCAATATTCCTACTCGAATTAGCAAAGCTTGCCGCCTCCTCAAAGTCTCCAGACTTATATGCCATGCGTGCATTGGCCAAAAACCCTCCGGCCTCAGTCAACCGAACGAGCAAACCCGAAACGTTTGCCCCTGCCGCCTCAGCTCTTAAGACGGCTTGATAAGCCGAAGCCACAACTCCTTCAGCATCCGTCAAAGCCGAAGCAGCCACATCTTTACTGGCTTCTGCAAAAGTCTCAGATATGAAGAACTGAGAGGCCAAAACCAGAAACATCACTAGAACCAAAGAAAGCTTCAGACCAGACATAATTCCACACATCGCTACTTTCGTAATTCCCTATTCCTGCCCAAACGGTTCAAACTGTCGTTACCCCTTCTTGCATTGAAGCACATTTCCTCTAAGGCAGCTTTCTCACCGTTAACATGATTAAGATGCTCTTCCAAACTCTTGCAACGCTTAGAATATTCCTCATGCCGTTGGAGAAACTCTTTGCCCTTAGCCGTAAGCACATAACAATCTTCCTTTTCAAAACACACTAAACCAGCGCCCAGAACTTCTCCTAAATATCGGCAGAGAAGCTTATAGCTCAAGTTAGCCTGATACATAATCTGCGTCTTCTTAGCCCTTTTACTCGCTATAGAAAGTACGCTCGCAATAATCTGCAACCTATCCCTATACTTACTCATCCAACCAACCTCAAATCAAGGAATAGTATGAGAATTCAATCATCACAGCTACAACAGAAGCCTGCAACGCTCAAATCGTCACAAGCAACAGAAACCTAAGAAAAACGAAAGAGCCAGATTTCTAGCGCGCACAACAGTCCTAAGCATATTTGACGCCAAATAGCGGGCCTATCACGTATTGCACACACACAACCGCAAGAAGGGACAAGAACATCATCTTCTAAAGTGAAGCCAGCCTCTTCCGCCCTTCTTCAACTGCTGACCTGAGTGCTTTTCAGGTTTTTGGGGCACCGGTCTTCCTCGTCTTGTTAAGGTGTGTGGGTTTAGAGCGGTCTTGATGAATTTTCTCCATCCGCCCACAGAAGGATTTGGAGGGATTTCGTTTCCTGTTAACAGCTTGTGCTGTTGAAGTGTCTCGTAGAAGTCTAGGAGTTTGAACTTTCTCGTGGCGATTATCACGGTTCCTCGGTCAACGAACAGCAGAGAGTAGTCTCTGTCTGCTATTCCTTCAGCGCGCACCCTGTCGTCTACGCGGTTGCGCCACATGCCTTTCCATTGTTTTTTGAATTCGTCTATGAATTGTTTTTTCTCGGTGTTTTCCACTTTGGAATCCCTCCTGATTGGAGCGGATGGGTTATTTTGGGCTCACCAGTAGTCAGTCAACTTCTTTCTTTTGTTGCCTCCAGGAATGTTCTCATCAGGGATCTGATGGCTTCGCTTCGGTTGGAGAACTGGGACTTCAGCTTCGTGTCGAAGGCTTCTACTAGTTCTTTTGGTGCCTTGAATTCGACCAGCAGTATTCCCGCTTTGGTTTGGTTTTCGTTTTTAGGCATTGTTGAGCTCCTCTCTCCTTTTCATCTTGGGTGGCACGAATCTTTTGCCAACCGGCAGAGAAGCGTGTAACTACATCGTCGTTATCTTATTTAAAGTGGTAAGAAAAGAGCTTCTAGGGAAATGTTCTAGAGCTTTTTTCTATTTTTTCTAGAGTGTTTTTATAAAACGGTTGCTCACAAGCCATTTATTCTTTTTTAATCAATACAGTGGACTGGTGTGGGGAAGGGGAGAGGTTGCTCGCGATAGATGAGATTCTTGACTTACTGAAGAATGGCGAGTGGCATGGTATAAAAGAAATCGCGGACAAGGTTCAGTTGCGTGAGTTCAAGGCTGAATTGATCACGAGTTTTTTGGCGGAGTATGACTTTTTGGAGCTTGACAAGAAGGAGAGAAAGATTAAGCTTTCTCCTCAGATGCTGCTCTTTCTGAAGAAGATTGAGAGCATTGAGCGGTAGGCTGTAAGGTAGAAGGGTTAGTTTTGGTTAGTGTTTTTTTAGCTGGATAGAATGGCCCTTATGCTCCGGTAGGCTTGAATAAACGCTTTTCCTTTTCCGGTTGTTTCGTAGGTGTTTGAGTCGTTTTTTTCTGTCGATTTTGGGGGGACGGATTCTAGTAGTCCTCTTTCCATTAGGAAGTTGAGGTAGATGTGGAGTTGTCTGAAGCTGAGGTTGCATTTGTACATTATGTGGGTTTTTTTTGAGCCTCGTTCGGCTGCGCGGAGTATGTTTGCTATTATGTCTATTCGGCTTCGATGTAAGAGGCTGAGTTTCTTTTGTACTTGAACCAATTGTTGCACCGGAAATCGAGGTTTTTCCTTTGGGGTTATTTGTCTTAGATATATGAGGATATTTAAGGTTTGCAGACGTTTTTGGTGTTTTTTTGGTTTTTTTGTTGTTGGGTGATACGTGGTTCTGTAACATGATTATAGAAAAAACGGGGTAAAGATAGTATGTTGTTGAGAGTGATGTTTAGGGATGGTTAGGACGTGATGTAAGGGTTAGTATGCGCTGTGAAAAATTTTTTTGGGGTCTGGGTGAGGCTGTTTTGTTTGTTTTTTGTGGTCTGTTTTGTTTTTTGCGGTTGTTTCGGGTTCTGTTTGACGTGCGTTTGAGGTGCGCTTCAACATAGTTTGAGGTGCGGTTCTGCATGGTTTGTGGTGCGCTTGGATGCTGGTAAGCGTGACGTTTGCGTATGTTGACGGGCTCTGCGGGAAAGTAAATTTCGGAAGAAGAAGGCAACTTGCGCCTTATACCTTCTTCTACTGTCGTTGAGGTGTGTGGCTGTGGCTGAAGGCTGTGTGGGTGATGATGACAAATCGCCCTATAGTGTCATCGTCAACTTGGCTAGGCTGTGGAAATTTTTGTGGCGTTAGTGATGACTGCGCCTATAGTAACACTAACAACAGTATATGTTGCAGCAACAACTTCTCGGGATGTTGAAGGGGCTGTGTGTGTTCAGATGTTATTAACTTCCGCCTAGAAAAAGTAATAACACCGAAGCGTTTGGTCTAGGGGGATGGTTTCTTTTTCATAGGTTACTTAATTTCCGCTTAGAGTCAGTAATAATAACTTCTTTGTTTTTTTGCAGTGGTTTGTGTGCGTGAACAGGAAGATGATGAACACGGAATTACAGATTGTTCGTTTGAAAGAGCCTCTATGTGCTCGTTGGTCAAGTCTTCGCGTATGCTGTTGCGCGTTACGGTTTGGGAATGGGTGAAAGCGAAGCCCTACGGGTTGCCTTCATGGATTATGCGAAACCGTTAAGCATCGTCACCGAACAAGTACACGGCAGGCTCTAAGCATCGGTAGACTTAAGCTTTTTAGGGATACGGATTCACTATTAAGTGGGATTTGGCATGAGTGAAAACGTTAAATGTCCTTCATGTGGTCGCATGTTCTCTGGCAAACCGATGAAAGCTTGGAAATTCAGGTTCTACAAGGTCAAGCGGTACGAATGCGCTGGTTGTAAAGCGAAGTTTAACATATATGAGAGTCCACATTCGAAATTCACGATACCGAAAAAGAAGCGTTAGGCGGGCGGCTGCTTAATTGTGAGTGTCAAGGCTCTCGCTGATGCGGAGAAGGCTTCTCTTAACCTGATCTTAGAGGATTTACGCT
>Ga0315310_10000733_pt1 | contig 20969 bp, 25 predicted proteins | sample TDP5_MG_FD_203630 | JGI IMG/M metagenome (GOLD analysis project Ga0315310, IMG submission 203630) | Freshwater sediment microbial communities from Lake Towuti, South Sulawesi, Indonesia - TDP5 | ecosystem: Environmental > Aquatic > Freshwater > Lake > Sediment | place: Indonesia: South Sulawesi...
TGGCTTGTTCTACAAAATGCGGGCCGTTGGCCTCAACGAAAACGTAGCCCTTCATCATTTCAGGCACGAGGATAGCCATTATCGGGAGTTTGGTGTTCTCTACTCGCAGTGCTATCATGTTCGCTACTTTTTTCTCCTGTCCAGCTGTTGTGCGAACGGCAAAGACAGAAGTGGGCGTTCTTCTCGCTTCCTCTGTCATGCTTAGCCCCCTTCTAGACGCCGCCGCCGCTCCAAGCTTGCAATGCTGCTGAAACAAACTTGATTATAAAGCCCACAGCGCCCACTGCAGCTACGCCCAGCAAGCAGATCTTCACTGACAGCCAAAGCTCGTCTCTGCCAGGTTTCTTTGCCAGCTTGAGTAGTTTTGCAGCGGAACTGAAGAATGATCTTAAGCCCAAAGTTGTTCAACCTACAAACAACAATAAATCCTGATATAAAGGCTTATCGAGACATCTGTGCACGGTTTTCAACGAAGATTGGACTGTTTTTCGAGTCTTTTGCTTGGGAGGGTCAGCACACGTTCGTATTCATAAATCAGCCTGGAAACGACGGTCCATGTTTCAAGTGTCTCTCTGTCGATGCTCACGACTTCATCTGCTAGCTTGATTGTTGACTGTGAGAAATGTCCGCGGGGAAAGCCTCCGACGAGCACAGCTGGCCTTTTGTGTCGGATGAGGTTTTTAACCGCCGTTTCAAGGGTTCTGGCCTTTCCTATTCGGCTCAGTGCCAATGTGTGTGTGGGTTTGATTGCACTAATAAGTTGGGCCAGAGTCTGATGCCTCAGCGTGAGCAAAGGTGAGTCTCCTTTTTCTTCGGGTGGTGTACGTTTAGACTCGTATAGCTGTTCCATCAGGCTAACGAAGCGATTACAGTTTCTTGGCAATCTTGTCTCAGGACTTGTCCAAATCACGTTGTCGGCGTAGGTGTGAACGTAAACGGTGAGCAGTCTTTCCCTGTTGAGCGGTGAACCCAAGGCTTCGAGAAGAGCAAAGTGCACGATGTCAGGTCGTCCTCGCTTCTCATTCTGTTCAAGCCGTTTCATGGCTGAGTGATGGTAGGAGCGGTCGAGAATAACGAAGCGAGGATGTTTGTGGCGGAGTTCAGCGCATCTTTGAACGGCAGCGTGTTTCCAAAGCTGTTTGGGAATAGTTTCAAGTGCTGATTCAACCAAAAGCAGAGTCAACAATTGCACAGCCCTTAGAGATTGGTATGGAACCATTTTCTCAATAAAAGGCTAGCGCAAAACTGTGTGAGAGGCAAGCCGCTGTTTGGTTTAATTTTAGTTTCAGCCATCTGTCTCCCTTGGTCAAAGGTTTCATGCTCAGCTAGGTTTAAGAGACTAGTACTGGTTGAGGTGTGGTTGTTACCTCAGGATGCCTCCATCTCTCCAAGGCCTTTATGGTGAGAGAAACAGGAAAAAGGTAACTTCCAATGACTCTCTCACCCTTGAAGGTTTTTGTCTGATCGATTTTTTGATGGTGTCAATATGGATTTCAGGCTTCAATTCTGAATTCATAACGTTTTTTCGTCACTCGTTGCCTATCAGATTTTATGGCAGATTACGGTGCTTTATTTCAGTTGATGCTTGTAGCGCTCGCATTAGCCATAGCAGGCGTGTTCTTCATCGTCTACCTGTTGATCCTGAGCTTGCGAGAGAAAAAGAGGCTTGACGCTGCAAGGTATGTGGGCATCGAAATGGAGGCTGGAAAAGAGGAAACTTTGCAGTGTCTATACTATTTCGGGTATTTGGGCGGAATCGATGAACACCAACCAATTCCTGACGAATGTTCCGGCTGCATGAAAAAGGTTGACTGCATGAAAAAGACAGATTGCATGAGCGAGCGGAGACGTCGGAGAAAATCGTCTAGGCGGAAGACTGAAGCTAAAGTGATGGCCTAGAAAAAAGGATATTGCAGTCTTCGTAGTTCTTTATTTTAGACAGGAATCGGAATAAGGATAGTTATGAATCAGGCTCAGCAGATAGCCTTGCAGCGTGTTCACTCGCTTTTCGGGCTTGCCAAGCAGAATATTAGTAAGGATCCTGAGTTGGCCCAGCGTTATGTTCAGATTGCGCGTAGAATAGCCATGCGGACAAGGTTAAGGATGCCCCAAGAATATCGGCACATGATCTGTAGGCACTGTAAAAGCTTTATTTATCCAGGGGTCAACTGTCGTGTTCGTGCGCAGCGGCGACGTGAGCCACACATGGTGATAACGTGCCTAGAGTGTGGCAAGCAGACCCGAATAATGCTCAAGCCCCGTAAAGGAGAGAGAAGAAAAAGCCGTGATAACCAGCAGAATGAAGCGACGAATCAGACATAACCTGAGCGCCGAGAGACCAACTGTCTGGGTGGGCAAAGAAGGCTCAACTGCACAGATCGTTGGCGAGATCAGCAGACAACTGGATAAGCGTGAGGTTGTGAAGGCGAAGATTCTGCAGACTGCACTGCAGGGAGAAGAGGCAAAGGAGATGGCTGCGAGAATAGCCGCTCAGACAGGCTCAACTTTGATTGATGTGCGCGGTCACACCTTCGTCTTGTACAGGTCGAAGAGGAGAAGTAAGCTTTCGAGTACCCTCGCTTAGCCCAAGGATTTAGCGTCTTTTGACTGCGAGCAGGTTGAAGTGCTCGTCTCTTTCATAAACATCCAACGTCTCAAAACTGAAGCTGCCCAGTAGTTCTAGAAGTTCGAGTCTTGTAAATCCATGGTGAGGAACTCCTTTCTCTGGGCCTTCTAGCGGCACGTGGGTTCCAGGTTCTATTAGCTTTATCTTTGGGCCTGATTTTTGATGTCTTATGTTTCTTTCAAGTGTTGGTGCCTGAACGTAGAAGTAGCCTTCTTTCCTTGTTATTCTGCTGACCTCTGAGACGACGTGTTTGATGACCTTGGTCGATGCATGGTGTATGACTCTTATCGCTATTACAGCGTCAAAGAACTCGCTTTCGTAGGGGAATCTTTTGCTCATGTCCCAGACGGTTAAATGAGCTATCAGTTTTCTGTTCTTCAGTCTCTCAGTTGCGCGTTGTATTGCGTGCGGCGAGAGATCAAACCCGTAGACGTCAAATCCTCTTTCCGCAAAATAGATTGTGTGTCTACCGGTTCCGCAGCCTAAATCCAGCATTCTGGAAACTTGGTTGTCTCTAAATGCTCGCTCCAATTTGGGCATGCATTCGTCTACTGCGTGTTCTTTTCTAAGATACCAGTAGGTCCAAGCGTCTCTGCTCAAGCTCTTTCCACCGAAACGCGGAGCGAAATCAAGGCAGCGATTATTCGTCGTCTGTCCGCGCCTCTTAGGCTCTTCCAGTCAAAAACAGCTGTCTCAACTTTCTCCACTGTTTTCTGAATGCATTGTTTCACTATGTCTGCATCTACCTGTGGTGCAGCGTACTTGGAGATGATGTGGCCAAACGCTCGGGGTGTGTTCAGAGCAATGTTGGTGAATCTCTCGTTGTAGTGTGGACCGCCAACGCCCAAGACCGCCGGATATGTGGATTCCTTTGTGATTGCAGCCATCGCTGCACGTGCCACGGCTTCAGCTGCCTTCAAATCCTTCCACTGCTCTGGGGAGCTGCCAAGTTCCACGAACATAGTTGGAGTGTCTAAAGATGGACCGTGGTGAGTGCACTCGTAGGAAACCTGGTACTGAAGGTTGTTTTCGTCTCTTTGTTTCGCTAGCTCCAGCAAGGCGTTTTTCATGGCGCTGGCTGGGCAAATCGATACTTGCCTTGGAAGTCCGCCGAGTTCGGCTTTGCCCAGGTTGCCTGGCGTGTGTACTGATAGAGTTGGGATGCCTGCGACGCCGCTGTGTCTTGAAGCGAAGACGATGAGCTGTGGTTGGAAATGCTGGGTTACGTACTGTGCCCGAATGGTTTCTTCGTTGATGAACACTAGTTTGATTTCTTTGGATTGTGCTCTTTTGTGGTACACTGGATTTTGTTGGAAGCTCTCTTCGGTCTTCTTCTCGAACTCGTATAAGGTGATTAGTTTCTGAGCTATGTTCACGCTGGCAACATCTTTGGTTGAAGCGACGATGACGATCATCGGCAGCCGCTTCCGGTTCATGTTATGGGCTGGTCACTAGGCTTATATGTGCTGTGAGCGTTTTCAGATTTCAAAGCCAGCTCGCATGGGGATGGATGAAGATGAGGCATCTGTTAACCCTCAGAGATTGGACGCCAAAGCAGATAGAGGAAGTTGTTGACAGGTCAATCGAGATAAAGAAAAACCCTAGGAAATACCGAGCTGCACTGCGCGACAAGTCGCTGGCCATGATTTTTCAGAAGACTTCCACACGGACAAGGATTTCCTTTGAGGTTGCCATGACCCATCTGGGCGGACACGCGCTATACCTTGATTGGAGAGCCACAAATCTTGCTTTGGCCGACATTCGAGACGAAACAAAGTACATGTCTCGTAATGTGGACTGCATAATGGCTCGACTGTTAAAACACGACGATCTGAAAGCTATGGCTGAGGCAAGCCAGGTGCCAGTTATCAACGGATGCGACGAGAAGTATCATCCTTGCCAAGCAATAGCTGATCTTATGACTATGAGAGAGAAGAAGCGCAAGCTGAAAGGCGCCAAACTAGTGTACATCGGTGTGCACAACAACGTCTGCAACTCTCTGATTGTAGCCTGCACCAAGACGGGCGTCGAAATAACGACCGTCACTCCGATCAGGAATGAAGCTGCCATTGACAAACAATTGCTCACCCAGGCTGGAAAGACAGGTCTTTACACATCGACTCTGGACGTGAATAAGGCCGTTAAGGACGCCGATTTCGTTTACACTGACACATGGGTAGACATGGAGTTCTTCCTCGATCCGAAGTTTAAGGAAGAGAAGGAAAAAAGAATCAAACTCATGATGCCCTATCAAATCAACAGGAAGTTGCTCAAGGGCAGCGGCGCCTATATCATGCATGACATGCCAATTCACAGAGGCTACGAAATCAGCGCCGACGTGATTGAAAGCCCAAAATCAATAATCTACCAGCAAGCAGAAAACCGACTGCACACAGCAAAAGCCATACTGCTGGAGCTACTGAAGAAAACCTAACGCTCTACCGAACACGAGCAGGTCTAACTGCACTTGTCAGCTTTCTTCAGTAGGGACTGGAGTTTTACGTCTGTACATCAAAACGATGCCTGTGATAGCTCCAGCAATAAGTAGGGCGGCTCCTCCAAGCAACCCAGCATAGTTCATTTCTGTCCAAGTTTTGTACACCTCGAGGTCCACATTTTTCGTAGAGGTATCGTTGTTCAGGAAAACCATATAGAGGTGAGAAGTCAGCCCTTGTTCTAAACCCACACTGAATCCAGCGTGTGCTTGATCTGTCTCGTACCAATCGGGCTCATACTGTCCTTCCAGCCACAGCTCCACTGATGGAACATATGAGAAATTTATTGCGCCTTCTGCAACCTCAAATGAAGCCACATACTGACCTTCAGAAGTGATAGTTGCCGTCCTGTTCTGATAGCTCTCTGGGGCGACACTGAATGTATCATTCAACACTACGTTCTTTTTCTCCAGTGGCGTCAAGGAGTTGAGAACCAGAAAAACACCTGAGACCAACAAAACTAAGATTATTATGCTGCCGATGATGACAGATCTCGCCACCATGGGTATCTCTTCTTTTCTTTTGAGTCACGTCAAAAGTCATTAGCATAAAATCACAAATAAATTATGTGCATGTGTAGTACATATTTACCATTAAGAAATTTTAAGTCAATTCAAATCTAGACTTCAGCGAGCAGCGGACATGTATGACAGTCGTCGTTGCGGAAAACCTGTGTAAGCATTACGGAAAGATAGTAGCAGTAGACAGACTCTCGCTTACAGTAGGAGATCGTTCGATTGTTGGCTTGATTGGCCCTAACGGCGCTGGAAAAACCACAACCATCAAAATGATTGTCGGCCTCATGAAACCAGACAAAGGTCGCGTGGAGGTTTTTGGCCAGATTCCTTGGGACAATCCTGAAATGCACTCTCGACTTGGCGTTGTATATGAGAGGTCGTCTTTCCCAACACACGAAAAAGCTTTAGACTACTTGGAAAGAGTTTGCAGGATTTTTGGTGTAAACGAGTGGCGGGCATTGGACGTTCTTAAGATGGTTAACCTAGATAAGGCCTGTGACCGATCCATCAGGGCTTTGTCCGCTGGAATGCTGCAGAGGTTTGCGATCGCACATGCTATCATTCATGAACCGGAGTTTGTGATCGCCGACGAGATCACTTCTAATCTCGACCCTAAGGCCAGAAGTTCGCTTCTTGACCTGATCGCGCAGCTTCACAATGATCAGAAGATTACATTCCTTCTCTCTTCTCACATTCTTCCTGAGCTTAGTAGAGTCTGTGATTCTGCAGTTATAATCGATAGGGGCAAAGTCTGCGCTTTTGGAAATCTGTCGGAGCTTTATGAAAAATTCTCTGCGAGAACCGTAAGAGTTTCGACAGACACCCCAGATAAGCTGGCTGCACTGATAAGAAGGCTTCCTTACGTAGAGAAAGTTGAGGTGAACAGTCATGCTATTTCGGTTACAATCTTGGCTAGGCGAGGCGAGACCATCTACGAAGATGTTTTGAGGCTTGCGAGAGAGAGCAAAGCTAAGATTCTTGGAATAGAAACTGAAAGCGCCTCACTGGAAGAACTTTACCGAGTGGTAGTCGATTCGGGAGGACAGTAGATGTGAAGAAAGGAAAACCATTTACAGAAATCCTAGGATCAGCATTAAATGGAGACTACAAGTTCCCGATTCTTGAGATTCTGACGTTTCTTTTCATCTTCAGCAGTTTCGTTTTTGCCAGTTTTGGAGGATTCGGAAGGTCTGCCTCAGAGGAATACTTTGTTTTATTTATGGTGACTTCTTTGATGGGTTTACCATTATTCATTCTGGTCATGCTTCTTTTGAAGAATATTGCTTCAGGCATCGGAAATGATCTTGAGAAAGGAATCGTGCAAACGCTCTTGATCTATCCTCTAAGAAGGCGGTCAATTCTGAGTGCAAAACTAGTCTCAGCGTTTGGGTTGGCAGTTCTGCTCTTCTTCGGAGCTCAAATGTCCGCGTTGCTCATACTTGCTCCTGATATGGTGATTCCAAACCTTGCCCTTGTTCTGTTGGCCTACGTAGCTGGTGTCGGTTCCGCTCTACTTGTAGCAAGTACAACTCTTCTAATGGTTTTGATTTTAAGAAGAGGAAGCTTGGCTGTTGTCGTTGGAATCATGTTATTCTTCTTCTTGGCCACCTTGGGGAGCCTTACCTCGTTTTTGGCAACAGCCGCCAACTCTTCCTTACCACTACAACTCTACTCTCTAACAACTCCTATTACATCGGTTCAGCAGTATTATTGGTCTATTCAGCCTGATGCGCATACAATGTGGGCGCCAAGTTATCCTGAAGTTCTCATTTACGTCGGAGCTTCGTACGCAATCACAGCTTCCATCCTGCTCCTATCCTATCTTTATTTCTGCAGGAGGTTCAACGTTTGATCAAACGATGGAAAACCCTGATCGGAAGAGCCGGCACAATTCTTGTCACAGCTGGACTTGCGTTAGCACTGCTTTCAGCTATACCTCCTCGGGCAATCGAATACTGTGACTTCAGCGGAACGTCTATCCTTCAAACAGAAACCTTCTCAGTTGAGTCACAATTCCTTCTTACCTGGGGGTTAGATCCTCAGCGCGGCGTATACATCAATGCTCAAGGCAACCGCAGTTTCACAGCCTACTTGCTAAACGTGGGCGAGAAACAGGTTTTCGAATGGATCATGGGCAACTATGCAGGTATCCAGCCGACCTCTCAAATCTTTACTCTATCTATCCTGCAGGAGCTATTAACCAGCCATCCAAACTGGTTGGAATTGCAGAAAGACTCAGCCAACGGGCAGGTTGAATTTCAGTATGCGCCTACAAGGCGCGAAAATGTCACATTGATTTTCTCAAACCCAAGCACGGAAAGTGTAAAAGTGAGATACAATGGCAAGCTCCTTAACTTCATTGTATTGAGTGAAAGAGCCCTGAGCCCCGCCAAATTCGCGGTTCCGATCGGTGTTCTGTTCACTCTTCCATGGCTTCATTCGACCTGGAGACGGAGAAGGATCAAACCTGAACAAGAGAAACTGATAACAGACGCTTCCCGAAAGTGATGCTCAGACGAATTCTCAGTTATCTGATGTCGAAGTACACTCGCCTTTGATTTTTGCCTTTGTTCTCAATTTTCAGAAGGCGTATTTCGCCTATTTCATTCGTGTTCTTTACATGCGGTCCGCCATCGGCTTGCAGGTCAATGCCGGGGATTTCAACAATCCGCAATGCCTTTTCTTTAGGCGGCATCCTTTCCGCAAGCTTGACCACGCCGGGCATCTTTAAAGCTTCCTCTCTTGCAACGAAGTACGTCTTGATTGGGACCGCCTTGCTGGCTTCTTGGTTGGCCTTAGCGACTGCAGCCTCAAATATTTCTCTGTCAGTTCTTGGTAGGTTGAAGTCTATCTTGGTATGTTCAACGTCGACTTGTCCTCCAGTCACCAGTGCACTATGATCCGTGTACAAAATGGCGGCTACTATGTGGGCTGCTGTGTGAAGCCGCATCAGCCGATATCTCCGATCCCAATCTAATACTCCTTTCACAGAGTCGCCTTCGTTTAGGTCTGCAGCCACGTTTTCCTCAAGCACGTGTGTGATCTCTTTTGTTTCCTTGTTGATTTCCACCCTCGCAACTCTGTACTTTTTATCTCCCTTAATCAAGTATCCAATGTCGTGTCCAACGCCGCCGGTGAGTGGGTGAAAAGCGGTCTCCTCTAAGACTATCTGATTTCCCGACGCCTTCTGAACCTTGGCTTCAAACTCCCGCAGGTAACTGTCATACAGGTAAAGAAGTTCAGTCGCCAATGGCTTCACCGATACAGAGAGCACGTTACAGTTTTAAATAGTAAGCGGCTTGTCAGAGAGCAACCAAAGTGACGCATTCATTAGTTGAAAGCAGTGCGGCTTCCGTAAAAAAGTAATCGTGCTACGACGAAATATAACGTCCTTACTAAAATGAGATTTGCCAACGGTCAACTACTACAGTTCCGCAAAAAACACCATAGTATGATGGAACAGTGGATCAGCGGAGATATTTCTGTCGATGATGTTCTTGATCTTGTCGTGCACGCTGCAAACATCAATAAGTAGATTATCCGTAATAAATGGACTTGAGCGTGCGGTCAATGGTTGAAAACAGAATGTACGTTGCAGCTTGCGGGGTCTGTTGCAGCGTGTGTGGACTTTACAAGAAGGGCATATGTCTTCCCTGCGGTTCAGGACTGCAGAAAGACGAAGAAGTGGTCAGAAGGAAGATGGAAGAGCAAATGAAGAATTTAGGTCACGTTTGCTCGAAACTCCAGTGCGTGGTGGACAGGAAGATAGGTTACTGCATGCGTGATTGCTCGGAGTTTCCATGCGAATCCTATTCTGAACGTCTGTTTCCTTACTCAGAGAGATTTCTCAAAATGTACACATCAAGAAACAGATAATTAGAAGGCGTCTGCACGCGATTCAGGCATAGTCTGTAGGTCGAGAGCTTGAAGTGCTTTTGATTATTTGATTCCGACTACAACCGCGAAATTGGGCAATGGCGATTTGACTATTCTCTGTTTGGTAAAGCCGATCTTCTTCATGATGTCTTTCAGATTTGTTGGGCAAACTGGGTATTCTTTCGGATGCTTTTCTCTGTATTCTCTAGTCATTGCCTTCAGCACCTGCTCCCAGCTTTTGTCGAATTCCTTTGCTCTTTTCGAATCAGCCTTGCGTAGTTCTTCTATCTGTTGTTGGTATTCATGGCTTGGCTTGAACCAGTCGCCTATGACGAGTTTGCCTCCTTTCGGAAGAATTCGATAAGCTTGCGAAAGGACTCCAGCCTTGTCTTTAATATGATGAAATGCAAGATTTGACACAACATAATCAGCTTTTTCGATTCGCAGGCTTTCCATTGGAAAAACAGCGAACCTGACATTTTTGAGGCCGATTTTGTCTTTCTTCTTCTGCGCTTCCATTATCATTCTGCTGGAAATGTCTGATCCGACGACTCTAGACTTAGGAAATTCCATGGCAAGTCTTATCGCAAGCTCGCCGCCACCTGTCCCCAAATCGAGTATTTCACATTCCTTTTTATCTATCTGATTGAGGATGGTTTCAAGTAGCCACCTGTAAAACAAATGCTTGCCTCTGCTCTGCTCTTCGTACTCCGCTGAGAAACTGTCAAAGAAGTTTCTTGTATTTTCCATACCGACATCGGAACCATGTCTTTGAGATGGCTGCTATAGCAAACTGAAGTTATGTTCAGATTTGTTTGTAGTGGATTGTTGCAGGACATCCATTGCAGGAGTATTGGTGACGCAGTGGACATGTTCCACAGTCTGCTCCACACGGAGCGGCTTTCATTCTCCTCTTGGGCAACCTTTGTTTGAATGATTTGGGATGCACTACATTTTCAAAGATGTGGACAGTTGCCTTGTTTGCGCCAACTTCCTTTGGGTTTCGTTCTGGGTACTCCAGCCACCAGCGCTTGTTCTCTGGGACCACGCATATAGAGTAAACCGTGTTTGAGGATGCGCCCAAGACCGCTACGTTAGGGCAATTTTTCATTGTTTCCGTCATTTTACCTGCTTCTTCAACTGAGTCCAGCTCATAGATCAGGATTCCACAGATGTTTTTGGGCAAGGCTATCACGATCGCCGATTTCTTAGCTTGAGAGCATTTAAGATTTGGCGTGCGTCGGGGTTAAAGGCCGCAAAGCCAATAGCGACGACGGGGACTGCCGCAAGCCAAGAAAGGGTGGCAAAGCGCGCCTCAACCATGGAACCCTTGAAGTAGCCGAAGGGCGTACAGTAATATCTTCCGCAACAAGAGATGTACTTGTTTTCGGTCTTCAACTCGTTTTTGACTGTCCCATTCAGTTCGCTTTTAGTCTCGGTTTTTTTCTGCGTTTCAGACATGTTGTGAAGTAGTTTTTGCCTAAATGTAAGCATGGTCGAAACCGTTTGATGTTGTAGATTTGGTCGAAGTATCCGTCTCTTGCATAGGCTTCAATGATTTCGCCGATGATTAGTCTGTGGTCTCCTGCTTCTACGGTTTTGAAGACTCTGCATTCGAGATGTCCTACACATTCTTTGACGGCGGGCACATTCACTTTTCGCGCCTTTTGAGTGTGTAAGGATGCGGCTTTGAATTTGTCGTGTTCTCGTCCAGATCGACGCCCACAGAATAATATCTCTTCGGCTAGGTCAAAGCTTGGGACGTTAACCACGAATTCGCCTGATTCCAGGATGAGGTTGTGAGAGTATCTTTCTGGGCGGATGCTCATGGCCAATAGGGGTGGTTTTGCGCTGACAGGTATGATCCATGCGACGGTCATGACGTTGGGTTTTCCGGTCTTGCCTTTACTTGTGATTAAGCAGGAATTGTACGGGTGGAGCAGGTAGAGAGATCTTTCGAGGGGAATCTTAACTTTCTTTGAGTTCGCGCGCATTTCGGTCATTCTCGTTTCGGGCTTGAGAGAGTCCTGATGTATCTGCTAAGGTTTATATTTCATGTGCTTACGACCTGGAGGAAAAGCTTTCAGCGGTTGAATCCTGCATGAAAGAGCTGACTTCTTACGTCGTGGACGTTTTTGCAGGGCAGAAATAGCGCGCGCATAGCTTGGTCAGGTGGCGATATCTCGTGAGGGGTCATATTCCTCAACGACATTCAATGCGCCGCCGTTTCCGCGTCCGCCAATGGCGTAGATCTTACCGTCCACTACTGAGGTTGTTAACTGTAGCCTCGCCGTGGGCATATTAGACTTCACAGTCCATGTATTGGTTTCTGGGTCATAAGCCTCAACACAACGGGTTTCGCCATGGGCGTTACCTCCACCAATGGCATACACCATACCATCTAGCGTTACGGCAGAAACATCTGTACGCGGACATGTCATAGAGGAGACCTGTACCCACGCCTCTTCTTCGCTCGCGTATGGATCATATTGGTAAGTCATGCCAGAGAAACCCTTACCCCATTCAGCACTGTAATCTCCCATCGTATAGACGTGAGTGGAAGTGGCAGCAAGTCCAAATCGGGATTGATAGTAGGGTGGACCAATCCCATAATACCATGTACGAAGCTGCGTATCATAAACCAAGACGCAGTTATAATAGCCCGCGCGTCCAATCACCACCATATACTGTCCAAAAGCGGCGGATTGCGGAAAGTAAAGTTGTGACGGCATTGGGGGATAGCTTGACGACCAAGTGTCTGTCACCGGATCATAAACGTCAAGCCGTTGGTCCTCACCAGCAACATATATCAAGCCGTTGATAACCACGCTGGTAATGCTGGAGCGTGGGACTGGCAATGACGCTTTGGTTGTCCATGTGTTGGTGGCTGGATTATAAGCCTCGACAGTGTCCAGCTGCGTATTGGTGCCAGAATACCCCCCAATGACATAGATTATGTCATCCACTACTGATGCTGTAAGTCCAGAGCGTGCAGTGGGCATATCCGCCTTGCGAACCCATGGGGGGAATTTTGGGGCAAAGCCGTCGGTCGCTGATAAAGATGAGGCCACTAGCCCAAGGTTGCGCTCGTGTGTGAAAGCAGTATAGAATCCTCCGCTGTCACTGCTCCAACACAGGCTGTAGTAGTATCCAATGGGACCAAGACCTCCTTTATAGTACTCATTCCATCTGAGCGAATACTGTTCTTCGCTATGGTATACTGTTACTCCGGTTTCTGGATCGTAGAAACCTCCACCTTCACTTTGCGACTGGCCCACAGAGTACGCTGAGGTATTGATATATTCGTTACTTATTCTGGCGTAGGTAGCCGCAACTTGGAGATCATGAGGAAATTTTGAAAAGAACCCTCCCCCCTGCCATTCACCTGTTCTAGCGTCAAAAATGACCTTCAAGGAAACACCATTGTCATCAGAACCCAGAATTTGGTTTCCAGACACTGCCAAATGTGTCCAGTGAGGGGCGTATTCGAAGTTTGGGTCAGACGTATCGCCACTTGTCTCGACCTTATATGCTGTAACACCGTCGATCTCGGTGGCTTCGTCAAGTGTTACGATGAAGTCACCCGTGTGCGTACTACCGCTACTGCCACTACCTTGAACCAAGGAAGTCTGTTCATAAGTCCAGTAGTAATGCCAGTAGGTACCTGTTTCAAGGTTGAAATTGAAACCACTAATTAACACAGTGTCGTTTGTAGAGTGGTTGGTAGTTGTTCCATCGGGTTCTGGGGTAGATGTTTGGTCTTCTGGGAAAAAGCGCGGACGAATCACGAAAATCGACAACAACAAAATTGCTATTATTATTGTTGAGATTACTACAAGTCCAACAGTTCTCGATTTCATTCTTTATCACTCCTGCGCGCGCGTTCCTGTTTGATGGTACATAACTATAGTACCTCCAATCGGGCTCTCACTTTCTACTGATTGTGATTTTGTAGCAACAAGATAATGGACGCGCATCTAGTTCAACCTCTAATCCCATTTACATCACTTACCACTATGATCATATCACCATCCGTTTTAATTCCAAGTGAAATTAAGATGTCCTGGGACAGTTGCCATAATCTAGCCCATGTATAACCCCAGGACCAGTGGAGATTTCCATTGCTGTCAAACCAGAATCCTGTACTCGAGACTACATTGTATGGAATCCTAAAGCGGAAATGTTTTGGATTGTATGTAATTAGGGTATAGCCAATCGGGGCCATACTTCCTGATGATAGGTACTTGTCACCCATACTTCCTGTTGATAGGTACTCTCCGCCTGTCACAGGGTCAAAGATACTGCTAGTTAATCCATTATACAATCCCCCGCCCTGCGGCCCGCTCTGTGGCTCAAGGAATAAAAGACGACCGTCTCCAAGGAAGACTGCATTCAAGGCATGTCTTATACTTTGGTTTTCATTCATAACTAACACTTGTGCCACTTGCCAACCAGTATTAACTCCGTTCTCATCCATTGGTTCATATTGAAGTAGGTAGTTGTACATTTCAACGGAGAAGTTCCAACAGGTATGTGTTGGTGTCCACGTCTCATTCCATATCAGGCTTTGATTTACCAGAGCTTGGACGGAACTGATTTCCTCCCACTCTGTGGGAGTTGCCACAGAATATGCTTGCAAGGATGCTTGCAAGGCTGTATTATTATCTTGCAAGGCTGTAATATTATCTTGCAACGCTGTATTATTATCTTGCAGGGTTTCAATATCAGCCTGCAAACGCTGCGCTAGGTTGTACGAAGTACCAAGGAAATAATTTGAAAAATCACCTACCATAGCGTCAATCTCCGTTCTAATATCATAGTTCTTTACTATTGCAACTATAAGTGGAGACGCTAACAGTAGTATAATCAAGAATGCACAGACCAGAAAGCCATACTTGAAACCATTCTTGAAGGTTCGTGGTTTCTTTGGTGGTTTAGGTTCTATATTTCCTATTGGTGTTGACACGAAAACACGCCTCCCTTAGTCAAACAAAATTGATGTTCCTAAAATATCTTGTGATTGCGAGCTTTGAACAGTATTTTTGAATGAAACGTCTTCCGGCTTTATGAATCAAAATCGCGGTTGGGCGCGTTCGTGCTACCGTGTCATTTACGAATCCTTCGATAGAATATGTGATAGAGGGCGATTGATGGAGCAGGATGGTCGGCATCTATCTCAGGAAGTCTTCAGCTTCGATCATGGTGGTTCGCTGACGCAAATTCTGACGGCGAAGTTGACATTGTTGACATTGCAATGATTACTGGTCACTTTCGCGAGACAGGCTAGAACATCCATCAATCTGTAATATAGTCGTATACTCGATTCCGCTACTACCTATCTACTTAGCTAGCGCGCGCGCACACATTCTCAAATAACTGTTGCGTTATTTCGTGTAGATGCGTCAAATCTATAAAGCTAGTCTACCAGCAAGAAAAAGCAGACTCACCTAATTGTGTTCAACGGAGATCACTACGTTGAAAGCCTACGCCCACGACGACCCTGAAGCGAAAGCGGTTCTGGAGAAAGCCTCCAAATACACGCAGCAAGCTCAAGCTATGAAACTGCCATACTGGGTTCTGGCTCGAGACACAAATCCTGTAGGCATTGTGGCTGTTGGAAAAGAACCTGTGCAGCTTTTGGCTTCACCGGGCACGCCTATGGCCGTGATGCGCCTTGTTGAGGCGGCGCTGTCTGAAGAGGATATAGCAGACTTTGCCACAGAAGCGCTGAGACTCGCAAAGGAGAAGGGCTCCGAATACGCGGTGGTAACGTTCTCTGACAAAGAAGACCTCGCCATAAGACAGTTCAAGAAGGCAGGGTTCAGGGAGTTCGATGATTGCTACCGAATGGTGTGCCAGCTTGACAAGAATTTCAACGCAGCTTCTGAGTTGCAGTTCAAGCAGGTGCAGAAGGAGGAGATGCGTCGGTTTGTTGAAGTTGCTGAGAGGTTTCTGCGAGGTTCACCCGATGTGTCGTTGTCAAAGGCTTTAGAGCATATGCGTGAGCTTCCTGACGAATTCCTGAATTTCATTTATTCCCAAGAAAAGGTCTTTTTTGCCAATAGGGATGGGAAAATAGTCGGAGTTCTGCAGTTTAACCCTAGCAGAGGGTTGATCAGCAATGTAGGCGTTGACCCAGAGCAACGTGGCAAAGGTTACGGAAAGCAAATTGTGCAGTTTGCTTTGGAGCAACTGAAGAACGGCGGCTGCAAACAAGCTTATTTGAGAGTTCATGCGGAGAACAAGGCGGCAATTCACGTGTACGAGTTGGCTGGGTTTTCCAAAGCAGAACGATACAAGACTCTGATGTGGACTAGGTAACCTAAGCTAGAAGTCTGACGTAACAAGCCCATTGTGTTCCTTCCTTAGAAGCCAGGACTAGTGGTGATATCTCCGACCTCAGACCTCTAAGGTCTAATATCTCCTCTTGATGCAGTGTTCTTTATGTCTCGTGAATCGCAAGGGAGAGCAAGTGCCATCACCAACTGGTCCACTTCCTTGAAACCTGCGTTTTTGTAGAGTCCTATGGCTGCTTTGTTGCCACGGTGAGTCCAGGCAAATGCGACTTCGACTCGTTCCTTAACAAAGAGTTGCTTGGCGGCAGTCATCAGTTCTTTTCCTATGCCTCTGCCTCTGTACCTGTTTTTAACGTAGAATTCGGCTATCTCGCCTTGTTTATCTACTCCTCGGTTGACTATTGTGCACCAGCACAGGCCTACGATTAAACCCTCTTCTTCCGCAACAAGGATGACGTTCTTGCCTTCTACCTGTTCGCTTACAGGAATTTTACCGCTCTCAGCCTTATATTCTTCGAATGTCTTGGTTTGTTTTCGCCAATAGGTCTGGTCTTCATAACTGAGCTCAGCAATAAGTGCTCTAACGCACTCTTCTTCACTATGTCTCATTCGACGAATCATTGCCCGCTCCTCCTATAACGTAATCCAGCCTCAGACGGCATTAGATTTTCCCTGACACGCGCAGGTGATTGCAAATATCAGGCATCACTTGTTCGTGTTCTCCGCACAACTCCTCTTTTTCTGTCGAATCTCAAAGTGCGCACGAATGCTTTAAGGGAAAGAAAAAGACAACCTAGACCACATGGCACAAATATCCATCATAGGCGCTGGCAGTGCGGCTTTCTCCACCAACTTTGTGCGCGATCTCTGTGGCACTAAGAGCCTTGGGGGTAGCACAATCGTACTCATGGATGTGAATAAAGACCGCTTGAACATGGTACATATGTTTGCCACAAGGTACGGGAAAGAAACGAAAGCTGACTTATCGTTCAAGAAGACCACTGATAGAAGAAACGCCTTGGAAGGCGCCGACTACGTAATCTGCACGGTGAAAGTCGGTGGCTACGAGCCAATGGAAGCCGAGCGCAAAATAGCCGAACGCCACGGTTTCTACAGGGGTATAGGCGACAGAGTAAGCGACTACTACGGCGGAATCGGAGCCTACCACCAACTCAAATTCCTCCTAGACCTGGCAAGAGAGATGGAGGAAATCTGTCCCAGTGCTTGGCTGATAGAAACGGCAAACCCCGTTTTCGAAGGCACCACACTCATAGCTAGAGAAACCAAGACAAAGGTGGTCGGAGTTTGCCACGGGCACTTCGAGTACAAAGCCATAGTGAACGCCCTAGGACTTGACCCTAAGAACGTGGCAGTTCAGATGGCTGGCTTCAACCACTGCATCTGGATGACCCAGTTCTTGCAGAACGAAAAAGACGCCTATCCACTCATCGACCTATGGATAGAGAACAGCGCTGAAGCATATTGGAAAAGTGAGAGATACCTGAAAGGCTTACCATGGACTGTTGAGCAACTATCACCTGCAGCAGTAGACATGTACAGAATGTACGGGCTTTTTCCCATTGGGGACACTATAAGAAGCGCATCACCACGGTGGTATCACTCAGATCTAGAGACCAAGAAGAGATATTTCGGTCCAACAGGCGGATTTGACTCAGAAATCGGCTGGAAAACATACCTGAACTTACTTGAAAAATCACTCAGAAAGATGAAGACGCTGGTAAGCAAACCTACAGCTTCTTTAAGAAGGACTTATGGCGTAGCCGCAAGTGGAGAACAACACATACCACTAATCGATGCAATCGAGAACGACAAGAAAACAGTTCTATACCTCAACATCCTAAACAAAGGAGCAATCCCAAACCTGCCAGACGACGTAGCCGTCGAAATCCCCGCCACAATAAGCGCAAAAGGCACCCAACGAACACACATCGGCAAGCTACCTGAACGCCTCATGCTGCACGTTATGAAACCAAGAATGCTAACGATGGAAAGAACCCTCCAGGCCTATCTAAACGGAGACAGAAAAAGCCTGCTGCTCACGATTCTCAACGACCCCCGAGCACGATCATACGAAAACTGCAAAGCACTACTCGACGAACTGCTAGCACAGCCCTGGAACTCCGAAGCAGCAGCCCACTACAGATGGTAGCACGCCCAGAGAAACGGCCAACAGACCACGCAGACAGCATAGAAAGTCACAAGAAACCCGGCTAAACTGTGTTGAAAAGCACTCAGCTGATGCTAGTATTCTAGCCATTCACCTGGCTAAGCAATCTGCTGAGAACCAGAAGGAGACGAAAAGGCTGACTGGTGCACCGACCAAATCAAACTTGTGTGTCTTAAATCTCGGACCTGACGGCAACAACAGAGAGCTCCACGGCACTAGTCAACCATCCAACACTCGTTGTCAATGTTATTGTCATCCAAAAGAAAGTTAACAACACACGATTCAAAACAGCGACAACCACAACCCAACCGACGCCACCAAAGCGCAATTCATCACCAACACGCACAGACCCTCAGCAAGAAGAAGACGCTAGGCGATTGCCTCCTTCTTCTTTTGAAATTTCTTTTCCCGCAGAGCCCGGCAACATACGCAAACCGCACCACAAACCATGCAGAAACGCACCACAAACTATGTTGAAACGCACCACAAAACACGAGCTAACAGAGCTCAAAGCACTGTATACAATCAAAACAGAACCAGAAACACAAACAGAAAAGTCTAACTTTCACCGCAAAAATTTTTTCAGCGCCTCAACGTACACCCATCTGCCTACTTCAATATCATGTCCGTGAAACGTTCAGGCTTAAACTCCTCTAAATCCTCATACCGTTGACCCACACCAATAAACAAAATCGGCTTCCCAGTCACAAAAGTCACACTCAAAGCCGAACCACCCTTAACATCAGCGTCCACCTTAGTCAAAATAGTACCATCAATACCCACACTCCTATGAAACTCCTCAGCCTGCATAACAGCGTCATTACCAGTCAAAGAATCCACAGTCAAAACAGTCAAATCAGGCCTAATCACACGCTTAATCTTAGTCAACTCAGCCATCAAATTCCTATCCGTCTGAATCCGCCCAGCCGTATCAATCAAAACCGCGTTTATGCCGTGAGCCTTAGCATGACTGACCGCATCATAAGCCACAGCCGCAGGATCAGAACCGTACGAATGCTTAATCATCCTAACACCGAGCCGCCTAGCATGCTCCTCCAACTGCTCAATCGAACCAGCCCGATAAGTGTCAGCACAAGCCAAAACCACAGAAAAACCACTCTTCATAAGAAGCCTCGCAACCTTAGCGATACTCGTAGTCTTACCAGTGCCGTTAATCCCAACAAAGACAACCACAAAAGGTTCCTTCAACCCCCGCTTCTTCTGAGCTAACCCCAAAAAACTGATCCTCTCACCAGTAGTCAAGGTCTCAAGCAACACATCGCGCAGACTGTCCCTAACAACCTGCTTGCGGTCTCCCAACCGCTTAACCTGAATCCCATCCAGCCTCTTCTCCATCTCATCACCGATGTGGTCAGCAACCAAAACAGCCACATCGTTTTCGATAAGGTCTAACTTAAAATCCTTCATGACAGCGCTGACTTGCTCAGCCTTAAGTTCAGTCGTAGAAATCCTATCAACAAGGCCCTTAACGCCTTCTCTCAGCCTCTGAAACACCAGCCCTACGCTCCACCCGACTCAACTTCGCCGACAAGTCCTGAAGCTTATCTCTGTGCTCCTGAATTCGACCCACAACCTGCACCAGCTGCTGCTGAAGCGAACTCCTCGTCTTCTCCATTTCACTGATGCGATTCTGAACCGTCTCCTTAGCCTCAGCCAATGTGCGCTCAATCGACACACCTGCACTTACTCCAACAATCACTTTGTCAGCGCTGTCCAACTTAGCCCTGATAAACGAGCCTCCACCAATAGGCACAAACAGAGGAGCATCACTCGACTCTTTCCCTACCCCTTCCAACGTCATTCTCGCGATGTTGCACTCTGTTAAGGCTGCGTTGACCAAGTTGAGTCTGGTCTCTAAGGCTTCTGCCGTACCCTCAAAGATTCGAAGCTCAACTGCCATCCTGCGAAACGTCTCTTGGTCACTGCTCGACACGTTCGCCTTCTCCCATGGCCAGCTTCCTCACAGCCAGATCCGTGGCCTCTTCAGCCCCTATCTCTTCAACCTTAACTATGTTGATCTGAAACCGCTTAGCCCTGTGCTTGCTCCCGATCTCTTTATAGACCGCCTCAACCGCCTCTTCGGGCTTCAAGGCTCTGATTTCCTTCTTGAAGTCTGTCTGAAAGTTTGGCTTGTTGATTCTGCCAAAGATTCGGTATATCTTGATCTCACTCATCCTTCTTTCACCAGATCTAATGCTTGTCCAATTATAAACAACTCAGGACCAGTTGTGACATATCCTGCAACAGCGCCGTGACTGTTCGCTATGAGCCCCGTGCCCACGTACGGGATGCCACAGTTTACCGTGCCCACATCAACAGGAACCTTCAGCACCTCCCTCAAAAGCTGCTGTTCCTCCTCCTTCGACAATGGATGGGCCAGAGCGCCTCTGTTGGTCGCCGTGGCTAAGGAACCCACGTATGGTAGACCTGCGATCTCACCTGACACTACCTCAACTCCCAACGCATCTGTAGCACTCGCAAGATCTTTTCCCATAAGCCTTGGGTCAGCTATGGCGCCCTTGTCGTTTGCTAAGACCATATTGCCATAAGCCGTGCGCCTAGTCTCCATAACTGCCACGTTGAGGTCGGGTGCAAGAGATCTGACAGCGTCCACCTCCTCCTCAGCAACATAGTGTGGGAAGACTATTCCGTTGGAATTGGCACTGGTCAGGGCGCCTATCAATACTGACTCACCAATCAAGGTCTTCAATACCTTCACGCGCAGACACTCTTCCAGCCTCCTGACCTTGGCTTCGGAAGTCTCTGGAGGGACAATGGCGATTTCCTCTGTGGCCAAAGAGTAGACTCCGATGCTAGCGGTGCCCAAGAAGCCCAGCAGAGAAATCGCCAAGCCTAATCTCCTTCAGCCAGATAGACTGTAACAGTGCCCTCTTTGTCCTTAACAGCCCGGACTCGAATGTTGCGCGGCGGCTTCTCGATTCCTCTGCT
>Ga0315310_10000734_pt1 | contig 20969 bp, 19 predicted proteins | sample TDP5_MG_FD_203630 | JGI IMG/M metagenome (GOLD analysis project Ga0315310, IMG submission 203630) | Freshwater sediment microbial communities from Lake Towuti, South Sulawesi, Indonesia - TDP5 | ecosystem: Environmental > Aquatic > Freshwater > Lake > Sediment | place: Indonesia: South Sulawesi...
TCTCCGAAATCGGGAGAAACTCTTTTGAGCTGTTTACGTCCTATATGGATGACCCGCGTTGGTATCTGGTTCGAAATATCACCTATATCTTGGGCCGAATAGGGGATGAGGAGTCTGTCCCTTATGTCCAAAAGGCGTTCTTTCATGGCGATCCTCGGGTAAGAAGGGAAGCCATCCAGTCATTAGGGTTAATCGGCGGTTCCAAGGCCACCGGACTCCTGGTGAAGGCCTTGGCAGACGAAGATTCTCGGATCCGGGCGATGGCTGCCATCAATCTCGGGAAGGCTGGCCGGAAAGCAGCTGTGGCACCCCTTCTGGAGGTGGTTCAGTCAAAGGATTTTCAAAAAAGGGAGTCGACCGAGGTGAAAGCCTTCTTCGAAGCAATCGGGATGGTGGGAAGCTCTAAAGAGTCGGTTGCCGTGCTAAAGGAACTGCTAGAACGGAAGAGTTGGTTTGGTCGGGGCAAGACGGATGAGATTCGCATGGGAGCAGCCCAAGCCTTAGCTATGATTGGCACTCCGGAAGCAAAGGCCATCCTAATGGCGGGGAAGGATTCGAAGGATGAATCGATACGGGATGCCTGCCTTCAGGCGTTGAGTGGTTTAACCCGCAAGGAGCCAACCACATGATACCAGAGAAAGTGCAAGCCCTTGAAGAGGGGCATCTCCCAACGAAACTGGGAACGGAATTTATCTCGGTCTTTTATCGCTTGCTTAGAGGAACGACTCTCTATAATCGGAAAAATGCTCTGATCGAACGCCTGACGCAAGAGTGTGTCCAGGCCATCCATGCCATCCTCGAGTCAGAGGGCCGTCTTTCTCTTAAGATCATCCGTGACAGCTTCTTCTTTAACAATGTCAAAATCCAGGTGAAAGTGGACCAGTATTCCATCCTCAAAGGTTTTCTCCAGGAGATGAAAAATCGGTGGATTGGAGAACTGGAGTTTACGGAAGACGTGGAGGCAGAGAAGCTCAAAGATTTCGTCTACCTCATTTCCGAACTGGAGGAGAATAACGAGAGCAATTACCTTCTCGTGATGAGGTATTTGGAACAAAAAGGCATTGATTCCATCGATGTGGGCAAATTGGAGATTTTTAAAGATGAGGAAGTCTATGTCGATTCCAGAGAGAGGAGGGAATTCTCGAAAGAGGTCTTTTTTAAGTCGATCAACTTGGTAAAGGAGGTTGTGGATAGCGTCAGGCACCAGAAATTGGTCAATATCCGAAAAGCCAAGCGCCTCATGCAGAACGCGGTCAATGCCATCGCCGAAGATGAGCCTACCTTATTGGGATTGGCCAATATCAAGAATTATGATGAGTACACCTTCAACCATTCTGTGAACGTGGCCATCTATTCTATCGCTATAGGTCAGAGGATAGGGATCCCAAAGAAACACCTCTCCCATCTCGGAATGGCAGCCCTCTTCCACGACATCGGGAAGACGAGAATTCCGAAAGAGGTGCTGAGCAAGCCAGGGAGGTTATCGCCGGAGGAGTTGGCTCTGGTGCGATATCATCCCATCTATGGCGTGGAGACCGTGATGGCGATGAAGGAGTGGGGAGAGCTTTCCAGCCGAATGATTGATGCTGCTTTTGAGCACCACCTGAAATATGATTTGACCGGCTATCCGAAACCGACTCGGAAACGGAAACTCACCCTCTTTGGCAAGATCATTGCGATTGCTGATTTTTATGATACCCTGGTCAGACCGAGGGCAGGCAATCGGTTTCCGTATGTCTCAGAGAAGATTTTGGGGATCATGCTGGAGCGGAGCGGAAAAGACTTCGATCCTGTGCTGGTGAAGGTATTTATTAACATGATCGGCGTCTTCCCTCTTGGGACTCTTGTGTTATTGAATACGAACGAGATAGGAATTGTTGTTCAAATTCAGGAGGATACAGAACATCTCGATCGGCCCAAGGTTAATCTCCTCTATTATGGTGATGGGGAGTATCACAGGGGAGAGATTGTGGATCTCAGGGAGGCGGACGAGGCAACTGGCGAATTCAAACGGAGCATCGTCAGAACCCTTGACCCGAACCAATACCACATTAATGTCGCAGAGTTTATCATTTAAATTAGGTAAAAAACAAGTCTTGGGTTAAGGTCAGGGCAAGGATAACGGTTTCGTTGTTGGGTTAGGTTATTTGGCTTTAAATCTTTGGCCATAACCCTTACCTAAGGTCCAAACCGGCTTCTTAACCCTGACCAGACGGCTAGTTTCATTCCTCGAGCGTGGCCTCCAGGCACCGAGTACTAATTGAGTAATTCCCTAAATCTTCTTTTTTGCCTCTTCCCATAACTGGTCCATTTCAGCGAGGTTCGATTGGTCGAAGGCCTTTCTCCTTTTTTGGAGCGAGGTCTCAATGTATTGGAATCTTGAAATAAATTTCTTCACGGTCTTTCTCAATGCCTGTTCCGGATTGATTCCAAGAAACCGAGAGAGATTCACCAATACAAAGAGGAGGTCTCCCATCTCTTCTCGCATCCTTTTTCGATCCTGAAGAGAGAGGGCCTCTCGAAACTCTTTCATCTCTTCATTCAATTTTTTCAAAACCCCTTTGAGGTCGGGCCAATCGAAACCTAAGCGAGAAACCCTTTCCGTCAGTTGATAAGCCACGGAGAGGGATGATGAATCTAAAGGGAGTGATTTGAGGACCGACCCGCGAGGAGCCTTCCCGCTACGTTTTCTAATTTCGGCCTCTCTTCTTCTATCCTTTATTTTCATAATCGCCTCCGATTTTTCGAGAGTTGCTAAGGCCTCGTTTTTATGTTAATTAAATAACTTTAAAATAAAGGATTTTTGGATTATATTCAATTGCGGAAGTGGGTCGCTGCTCGGCCTCTGATACAGAAAGGAAAAGCAATGGATTACCGACAAACACTCAATCTCCCGAAGACCGATTTCCCAATGAAGGCGAATTTGGCGAAGAGAGAGCCTGAAATTCAGAAGGCGTGGGAAGAGAGGGGGATTTATCGTCAACTCAGCCAAGGGGCAAGAGGTAGGCCCAAATATATCCTTCACGACGGTCCTCCGTATGCCAATGGAAATATTCACATCGGAACTGCTCTGAACAAGATCCTGAAAGATTTCATCGTGAAATCGAGGTTCATGTCCGGATACGACAGTCACTACGTTCCAGGGTGGGACTGCCATGGATTGCCCGTCGAGCATGAGGTCGAGAAGAGCCTCGGTGCTAAGAAAGGAGAACTGAGCGTCGTTGAAATCCGGAAGCGATGTCGCGAGTATGCGACAAAATACGTTGGGATTCAGAGGGAGGAGTTCAAACGTCTTGGCGTTTTTGGGGAGTGGGAAAATCCTTATCTCACCATGAATTTTTCTTACCAGGCAACGATTGTGAGGGAGTTTGGAAAGTTTCTCTTAAACGGTTCGGTTTACAAGGGAAAGAAGCCGGTCCATTGGTGTTCGACCTGCAAGACGGCATTAGCCGAGGCTGAAGTAAAATATGAGGATCATGAATCAGCCTCAATCTATGTCAAATTCAAGATGATTTCCGAGATCTCAAAAGAGTTCCCCAGCCTGAAAGAGAAGCCTGTTTTTGTGGTCATCTGGACGACGACTCCGTGGACTATCCCAGCCAACTTAGCCATCGCGCTCCACCCAGATTTTCCTTATGTGGCAGTCGATGTAGGCGGGGAGGTCTATGTCTTGGCAGAGGGCCTTCTGAAAGAGGTGATGCAGAAGTTCGGCATTCAGAAATATCAGATCCTGGAGAAATTCCAAGGGAAGAGGCTGGAAGGATTGAAATGCCGTCATCCCTTCCTCAACAGAGATTCGCTCATCATTCTTGCTTCCTATGTGACCTTAGATGCTGGCACAGGATGCGTGCACACAGCACCTGGCCATGGCCAGGAGGACTACGAAAGTGGAGTTCAATATGGGTTGGACATCTACAGTCCGGTCGATGATGATGGTCGATTCACAGAGGACGTTTCTTTCTTCGCTGGACAGTTTGTTTTCGATGCCAATGAAGCGGTCAACCGAAAACTGAGAGAGGTTGGGGCACTCCTGAGAGAAGAGATGATGGTTCACTCTTACCCCCATTGCTGGCGCACCAACGACCCCATCATCTTTCGCGCAACAGAACAATGGTTCATCTCGATGGACAAGAAGGGATTGAGGCAGGATGCTCTCCGGTCAATCAATGAGGTGAACTGGATCCCTCCCTGGGGCAGGGATCGAATTTACGGAATGATACAGAACAGACCGGACTGGTGTGTCTCCAGACAGCGGGCCTGGGGGATTCCAATCACTGTCTTCTACTGCAAGACATGCAAAGAGCCACTGGTCAATCAGGAGACGATCAACCACGTCGCACATCTCTTTGAGGAGAAAGGAGCGGATGTCTGGTTTGAAGAGGAAGCGGATCACCTTTTACCGGAAGGGGCCAAATGTACGCGTTGCGGCGGAAAAGCGTTCTTGAAAGAGATGGATATTCTCGATGTTTGGTTCGATTCGGGTGTCTCTCATGCGGCAGTTCTGGAGGGCAAGGAAAATCTCGAATTTCCAGCGAGCCTCTATCTCGAAGGGAGCGACCAGCATAGAGGGTGGTTCCACAGTTCCCTTTTAACCTCGGTGGGGACAAGGGGCCATGCTCCCTACCGCTCGGTCCTGACTCATGGGTTTGTGGTCGACGGGGAAGGAAAGAAGATGTCAAAGTCTGCCGGGAACGTGATTGCTCCTGAAGAGGTAATTAGTAAATTAGGAGCAGATGTCTTAAGGCTCTGGGTTGCGGCAGAGGACTACAAGGATGACATCAAGATCTCCAACGAGATCTTGAAACGATTGGCCGATGCTTACTTCAGGATTCGGAATACCTATCGTTTCCTTTTAGGGAACCTCTATGACTTCGATCCTGAAAAGGACCGTGTTCCCTACGTTGACCTTGAGGAGATAGACCGGTGGGCCCTCCACCAGCTCCAGAAACTCATTCTGAGGGTTCGAGAAGCTTATGAACGTTTTGAGTTTCATGTCGTTTACCATAGTATCCAGAATTTTTGTGCCGTTGAAATGAGCAGCCTCTATTTCGATATCTTGAAGGACCGGCTCTATACGTTTTCACCCCTCTCTCGAGGCCGGAGATCGGCCCAGACCGCGCTTTATGAGATTTTGAGGGCCCTGGCCAGCCTCCTGGCTCCCATTCTCTCCTTCACGACCGAAGAGGTCTGGAGCCATGTTCCAAGAGGTTCGGGCAAGGCTGAGAGCGTTCATCTTACCCAATTTCCCGAATTGAAAAGCGAATATTTGGATGAGGATTTGAGCAACCGGTGGGAACAGATTTGGGAAATTCGGGCCGTTGTGACCAAAGCCTTGGAGGAGGCGCGAAAGCAGAAGGTGGTGGGTCTCTCTTTGGATGCCCAAGTTCATCTCTATCTTCCTGAAAAGATCTATCAGTTTCTTCAACCGTACCAGAAGGATTTGAAATCGGTCTTTATTGTATCGTCCGTCACCCTTCATAAGGATGAAAAAGAGGTGAGGGCGGAGGTGCTCAGGGCGGAGGGGGATAAATGCGATCGATGCTGGAATTATGATGTGAGCGTCGGTCGCCATGAGGAGCATCGAACCATCTGCCAAAGGTGCATCGAGGCCATCCAATCGTGAGCGGGATATCAGGAAATCAGGGCATCAGAGCATCAGGACATCAGGAAGTTAGGACTATTTTTTAACCTGATATACTGATACCCCGATAGCCGCAAACTGGTAACCTGCTTACCTGATAGCCTTAATTTTCTTTTGGTGGGAAATGAAACGAAAGTATTGGGTTCTCATCATTACCTGTAGCTGGGTTTTCTTTGTTGATCAGTGGACCAAGTACGCTGTTCAACAGAGGTTGATTCTCTATCAGAAAGTGGAGGTGATTCGAGGGTTCTTTAATCTTGTTCATGTGAGGAACACAGGTGGGGCCTTTGGAATCTTTGGCGGAGAAAGAGGAGGGCTTGGTTCTTGGCTCTTTGTTGTAGCCTCTCTTATCGCCATCGGATGCATCCTCGTTCTCTTTTTTCGATTGAGGGAGGACGAAAAAACAATTTCCCTCTCTCTGTCTCTGGTTCTGAGTGGTGCGCTTGGAAATCTCGTCGACCGTCTCCGGTATGGAGAGGTTGTGGATTTCCTCGACTTCTACCTATTCTCCTACCATTGGCCTGCATTCAATATCGCGGATTCTGCGATTTGTCTCGGTATCGGTTTAATGGCCTTGGAGTTATTGATCCGAGATCATCGGAGGTCCAAAAATAAATAATTTTTCAATCCCAAATGTCAAAATCCCTGCCGGCGCCTGCCTGCGGTAGGCAGGGCAGGCAGGCAAATGTCAAAGGAATGTCAAAATTCAAAATCAATGGTTCGACAAGCTCACCATGATTTTATTCTTCAGCATTTTCAAACAGTCATCCTGAGCCTGTCGAAGGATGAAATTTGGATTTAATTTGAACTTTGACATTTGACATTTTCCTTAAAAAATGTATCCCATCCTTTTCCGATTGGGCGGGCTGACGATCTATGCTTATGGATTTTTCCTTATCCTGGGCATTGTTGTGGCTGGAACTCTCGCCGTTCTGAAGGTTCGAAAAGAAGGTCTTCATCTTCCTTTCGAGAGAGTTGCTGATCTCTTCTTCTACAGCGTATTGTCAGCCCTTGTCGGATCGAGGATCCTCTTCGTTCTGATCAACTTCGATCTTTACCGAGAAACCCCCCTTCGGATATTTAAAATCTGGGAAGGAGGGCTGGTCTTTTTTGGAGGGCTTCTTCTTGCGATCGGAGTCTCGATTGCCTATATGCGCTGGTATCGATTGCCCGTCGGGAAGTTGTTCGACCTCGTTTCTCCCTCTCTCGCTATAGGTCTCTTTTTCGGCAGATTCGGCTGCTTCTTTGCGGGGTGCTGTTATGGGAAGGAAACGTCCTTGCTCTGGGGAGTCATTTTTACAGACCCAAACTCATTGGCCCGATTGAATGTCGCGCTCCATCCCACGCAACTCTATGATGCCGCCAGTGGGTTGGCCGTTTTCTTATTTCTCATTTGGAAAGAGAAGAGAAAGGCCTTCGATGGCCAAATCTTTCTCTTCTTTATCCTCCTTTATTCAATTGCACGTTTTTTCATTGAGATGCTGAGAGGAGACCCGAGAGGATTCTTTATCCAAAATCTCCTTTCAACCTCTCAAGGGATAGCAATCGTTTTGGCGATCCTGTCCATTTTTATGTTATTCTATTGCAAGAAACAATTTGGGAGATAGAAAGATGGCTGTTCTTGAAATTCTGAAATATCCCCACCCAACCTTAAAAAAGCGGTCGAAAGAGGTAGTGCAGGTCGACGAGGAAATTCTAAGGTTGATCCATGATATGGCGGAGACGATGTATGAGGCAAAGGGGATCGGGTTAGCCGCTTGCCAAGTCGGAGTACCCCAGAGGGTTATTGTTCTTGATGTCAGCCCTATCGATCCCCAAAAAAGTTTTTTTGCTATGATCAATCCCGAAATCGTTTCTGAGGAGGGGGAGATCGATCATGAGGAAGGGTGCCTAAGCGTCCCCGATTGCTTGGAGAACGTCAAAAGAAAAGAGAAGATTCGTGTTAAAGGGATCTCTTCAGAAGGAAAAGAAATAGAGGTAATTGGGGACGGGATATTGTCCTTCGCACTCCAGCATGAGATCGATCACATCAATGGTGTCCTCATTTTAGATAGAATGAGTCATCTGAAGAGGGAAATCTATCGGGACAAATTGAAGAAGGAGAAACGGAAGGAAGAGAGACGGTAATGGTATCTCCTTGGCGTATCGTTTTCTTCGGGACACCAGCCTTTTCACTTCCGAGTTTAAGAAGCCTGCTCCAGGGACCGGAAAGGGTGATCGCGATTGTTACTCAGCCAGATCGGGAGAAGGGAAGGGGTCGGAAGGTGATCCCGTCCCCCGTCAAGGAGCTTGCGCTTCAGCATGGGATCACTCCTCTTCAGCCAGAGAAAGTTAGAGGGGAGGCCTTTCAGGAAAGGATGAAAGGTCTTGAGCCCGATCTCATCGTGGTCGTGGCCTATGGCCAGATCTTACCAAAGTCTCTTTTAGAAATTCCAAAATATGGGGCGGTTAATGTCCATGCTTCTTTGTTGCCAAAGTATCGTGGGGCTGCTCCCATTGTTTGGGCCATTCTAAAAGGAGAGGAGATGACAGGGGTGACCACCATGATGATGGATGAAGGCATGGACACAGGAGATATCCTTTTGCAGAGTGAGATTTCTATTGGGGAAGGTGAAACGAGCGAGAGTCTACATGATCGGTTGGCTGCTCTGGGAGCCCAGTTGTTAGTGGAGACATTGAGGAGAATGAAAGCGGGAGATCTTCCTCGTATCGCCCAGGACCATTCAAAGGCCACTTATGCCCCTCCTCTTAAAAAAGAAGATGGACAGATTGATTGGAGCAAAGAAGCAGTAGAGATCGATCGCCAAGTAAGGGCCTTCAATCCGTGGCCAGGGGCCTTTACTGTGTGGAATGGTCAATTGTTGAAAATTTACAGAGGGGAGGTCAGGAAAGGGACATCTTCCCAGAAGGCAGGTGCGGTGAGCTGGGTGGGATCAGATTTGATTGAAGTGGGGACCGGAAAGGATGCTTTCCTTATTAAAGAGGTCCAGTTGGAAGGGAAGAGAAGGATGACTGCAAGGGAGTTTTTAGCGGGACATCCCGTAATGGTGGGTGCAGTTCTTAGATAAACTGAAGTTCAAATTTCAAAGTTCCTGCCTACCGCCAGGCAGGCAAATGACAAAGGAATGTCAAAATAATTCAATGATAAGACTTATTTATGAAAATATTTGATATTTGAAATTTGGATTTCCTTTGAACTTGATTCACCTTCGGTTCATCACTTCGTGTGAGTTTTGGCATTTGACATTTTCCCTGGGAGGTTGTTTTGGAGATTAGGCCCAAAAAGAGGATCTTCATTGGACTACTGGTCTTAACCTGTTTGATCCTCTTCTTTCTTATTCTTCTCTTCTGGTATATCCCTTTAGTGGGGTTGAAGAATATTCATCCATTCCTTCCTACTGTCTTCACCGTAGCCCTTGCTGTTCTTGTCCTTCTCATGATTTCTGGTGGCTTGCTCCTCGTCTTCACCATCCTTCGGGGAAGGGATATCCTCTTCTCCCACAAGCTTCGAGGAATCGTAACAAAGGTCCTCTTTCCTTTCATGATTCTGATGGGGAAGTTGGTTGGTGTATCAAAGGAGAGGGTTCAGCAGTCTTTCATCGAGTTGAATAACCATCTTGTCAGGTCCAACCAGCACAGGACGCGGCCGAGCCGACTTCTGGTCCTCCTTCCCCACTGCATCCAAGATTTTGATTGTCAGATCAAGATCACAGGAAATGTGAAAAACTGTAAGGGCTGCGGGAAGTGTGAAATTAAAGATCTCATCGAGCTCACGGACCAGTATCAGGTGAAGATCGCCGTCGCCACAGGAGGTACATTGGCCAGGAGGATCATTGTGGAGAACAGACCTGAGGCGATCGTGGCAGTTGCCTGTGAACTTGATTTAACAAGCGGTATCCAGGACAGTTATCCAATTCCGGTGATCGGTATCTTGAATGAGCGTCCGAGTGGCCCCTGCATCAACACCAAAGTTGATATTCAAAAAGTGAGAAGTGCGATTTTGGACTTCCTGGGGGACACTTCCCATATTTTTATTCCAAAAGAAATATTGTAATGTGAAAAATATGGGAAGTGTCCCTATTTGACAAACGGTAGAGGGGATTAGTCATTTGACAAACATTCCTGAGAGGATTATATTTTTATACCAAAAAGGAGGTCGATTTAAACGATGAACCATTTTAAGACGTTTCTTTTGATGCTGGTTTTAACAGCCCTCTTCATCTTGGTGGGGTCTGCCATCGGCGGGAAAAACGGGGCTGTCTATGCTTTCGTCCTCGCGGCCCTGATGAACTTTTTCGCTTATTGGTTTAGTGACAAGATCGTCCTTCGGATGTACGGGGCAAAAGAGGTTTCGCAAGCTGAGGCGCCTGAGCTCTATCAAATCGTTGGAGAATTGACGAATAAGGCAAGCCTTCCGATGCCAAAAGTCTATGTCATGGAGAATGATACTCCCAATGCCTTTGCAACAGGAAGAAATCCCGAACATGCGGCTGTGGCTGTGACGACCGGCATTCTGCGGATTCTGTCCAAGGAAGAACTGATGGGAGTCATTGGCCATGAACTTTCGCATATCCGGCACAGGGACATCCTCATCAGCACCATTGCCGCCACCATGGCTGGAGCAATCGGTATGCTTGCCCGCATGGCCCAGTGGGGAGCAATTTTCGGCGGCGGACGATCCGATGAGGAGGAGGGAGGCGGAGGCAATTTTCTTTTTACCCTCGTCTTTACGATGATTGCCTCAATTGCAGCTATTCTCATCCAGATGGCCATTTCCCGCTCGAGGGAGTATTTGGCCGACGAGGGTGGAGCCCATCTCAGTCATCCTCTCTCTTTGGCAAAGGCTCTGGGCAAGCTTGAGATCGCTTCTCAAAGGATTCCCATGGAAGCCAATCCTTCCACCGCCCATATGTTCATTGTGAACCCCTTAAGAGGTGGAGGAGTTCTTTCGCTTTTCAGCACTCACCCTCCCATTGAGGAGCGGATCGCTCGGCTCGAGGAGATGGCGAGGACAGGAAGATTTTGACGAAGAAAAGCCCAAGGGCGATCTGCCTTGATATCCTGAGTCGGGTTGAAAAGGCAGATCGCCATCCGGACAGCCTCCTCACAGACTCTTTCAAACGCTACCGATATTTCACCCCTGTTGATCGATCCTTTCTTACAGAGTTGACCTATGGAGTTCTCCGGTGGAGAGGAAAACTCGACTGGGTGATCCGCCATTTTTCAAGAATTCCTTTTGAGAAGATCGAATCAGGAATTCTCAATATCCTCCGCCTTGGACTCTATCAAATCCTCTTTTTATCGAAGACGCCTTCCTCTGCGGCAGTGAATGAGTCTGTAGAGTTAGCCAAGAAGATTCGTGGGAAGGGAGGGGCCGCTTTCGTCAACGCCATTTTGCGCTCCGTTCTCCGAGTGAAAGGGCAGGTCTCCTATCCCAAAATGGATGAGGATCCAACGGTTCACATCTCCGCGGTCGAGTCCCACCCTCTCTGGTTAGTTCGAAGATGGGCAGAGGAGGTGGGTTTAGAGGAGACCATGAGGATTTGTGCATTCGATAATAAGATTTCACCATTGACCCTTCGGACCAATACATTGAAGATAGAGAGAGAAGAGCTCATCGAGAAGCTGGAGGAGAAGGGATTGAGACCGATTCGGAGTTCTTTTTCAAAAGAGGGGATCTTATTGGACAACCCTCCACCCACCTCAGAACTCCCATTCCTCAAGGCAGGTCTTTACATCCTTCAGGATGAAGCCTCTCAGCTGGTCACCTCCATCTTGGATCCAAAACCAGGAGAGCGAATCCTTGATGCATGTGCTGCACCCGGTGGAAAGACGACCCACATTGCTCAAAAAATGGAGAACAAGGGAGAGATTTATGCCTTGGATCTCACAAGGGAGAAGCTAAATCGGGTTGAAAAGCTCTGTCGAAGTTTGGGGATAGGAATTGTTAAGACGGTGAAGGGAGATGCAAGCCGGCCCATGCCAAATCTAAGAGGTTTAAAATTTGATCGAATACTGGCAGATGTTCCCTGCTCCGGGTTCGGAACGCTCCGGAGAAATCCGGATTTGAAGTGGAGGAGGACAGAGGAAGACATTACAAGATTGAGTGTGCTTCAATCTTCGATACTCCAGAATCTCGCTGCCTATGCGAAAGAGGGAGGGGTTTTGGTCTACAGCACCTGTACGGTATTTCATGAAGAGAACGAGGATGTCGTGGAAAAATTTCTGACAGAGCATCCAGAGTATAAGTTGGATCGGATAGGCGATATCCTTCCGGAAAGATGCCGCTGCTTCATCAAAAGCGGATATTTCAAAACCTTCCCTCCAAAAGCTGAAATGGATGGATTTTTTGTTGCCAGAATGATTAAAGCAGGGTAAGCAGAAAAGGCTTTGTAGCCGTAACCTTCAGGTTGCGTTATTTTAGTATTGAAAGCACGGGGTCAAATCTTTATTCTTGACTTCTTGGTGGGGACGTAGTTAAGTTATTTAACTTCTTTACACTTTATTTTTTAAATTTGGGGATATTTCCCTGGCGAAACCTTCCGTGTTCTCAAAAGAGGGGTTGGAATCCGGCTGACACCGGACAAAGGTGCCTTCATAAAATTTATAGTGTATTGACTTCTATGACCAATCGGAAAAAATAATAAAAAAGGAATTTCTATGACGAAACTGGGGAGTGATAAGAGACCTGCACTGGTAAGGGGTTAAGACTCTAAAAGGGGCTCAAGAGATTACGAAATTATGTAATGAGCGAGGGTGGAAGGTCATTGTGGCTATTGAACCCGATAAACCCGAAGATATTTCTGACATTGAGAAGCTTATGAATCCACAAACGGTAGTGAAAGAAATTCCAGAAGTAGAACGAAATGACCCTTGCCCTTGTGGAAGCGGGTTGAAATATAAAAAATGTTGTCTGAGAAAATAAGGAAAGAGAATGAAGGCATCCTCGCCAAAAACGCGCTCGATATAGTATGACAGGCGGAAAAGCATTATAATTATAAAACAAGGTGCATGTTATGAGTTTTGATGAGGAAGAATTTTTTTTAGCGAAAACACCTCTCAATGTTGAAGTCAAAACAACGATTGGATACTGGGAATACCTTATCACGATGAAGCATCCGGTAATGAAAGGCAAGGATGATTTGGTGAAAGCTGCTCTGCAATTTCCGGATGAGATTAGACAGAGCAAAACCGATAAAGATGTTTTTCTTTATTATAAGCAATTTGATAGGCTATATTGTGTAGTTGTCAAACACATTGGGATGGAAGGCTTTTTAATCACTGCTTATCCAACCGATAAGGTAAAGGAAGGAGGTTCGATATGGACAAGGTAGTGGTTTACTACCATAAGGAATCGGATACGCTGGACATATGGTTTGGCAATCCTGAAGATGAATTTATGTGCGAAGAAGCAGGAGAAGGAATTATTCTAAAGAAAGATAAGAATGGAAAGACGATCGGGATTGAAAAACTCTATGTCAGCAAAACCGTCGGCATTGATAAGCCTCTACCAGTGGAATTGGTAGTAGCCTAATAGAGTCTATCGCGACCGCAGAGAGAGGGAAATTAGGAACATTTTTCATAAATTAAAGGGGGAGCAATGTGAGGGAGGCGAGAGAGATTGATTCATGGATGCGGCAGAAAATAAAATTGAAAATTGGTGCCAGGCAACGGTAATTAGGTACATGATGAAAAACCCTGATGGTTTGGAGTAGTGTTCATAGGCGAGAATGTGAAGACATCATCAATACCACTTTGCAATGATATATGGAGGTAAGGTTGAAGAAGATTGCTCCTTCGATTTTGTCTGCTGATTTCAGTCGGCTCGGCGAAGAGGTGAAAGCGGTTGAAAGGGCAGGGGCTGACTTGATCCATGTGGATGTCATGGATGGACATTTCGTCAGAAATATTACCATTGGTCCTGTGGTCGTGAAAGGGTTGAAAAAAATAACCTCTTTGCCTCTGGATGTTCATCTGATGATTGAGGAACCCCACCGCTATGTCGAAGTTTTTGCCGAGGCAGGCAGTACCTGGATCACAGTTCATGCAGAAGTCTGTCCTCGTCTCAGTCAAATGATCAAAAGGATTCGAAGGTTGAATGTAAAACCAGGCGTCGTGCTCAATCCCTCCACGTCGATAAAAAGACTCTATCCTGTTTTGGAGGAGATCGATCTCGTTCTTCTGATGTCTGTCAATCCTGGATTCGCAGGGCAATCCTTTATTCCATCAACCTTGAAAAAGATTGAACGATTGAGAAAGATTGTCGACACGAACCATTATCCTTTAGAAATCGAAGTGGATGGAGGAATCAAAGTAGAGAATATCGGGGCTGTTTCAAGGGCTGGTGGCGACATCTTTGTTCTGGGCACAGGCATCTTCAAGACAGAAAACTACGAAGAGACCATGCGTAAATTAAGACAGGAAATTGGATAAGAGAGATTAAGAAAGATTGCCCCTCAGGTCGAAGACTCGCTTTTCAGCATGAAGGTTAGGCCCAAAATGGCAAAGTTGAGGATCGCAAAGAGGATGGCGCCGGCAAGAAAGGTGTCCGTAAGATCGACAAGGGCGCCCATCATGAAGGGCCCAGTGAACCCGCCGATTTCTGCAATGCAGAAGAACAGCCCACCTACCGACCCCATAAATCTGGGTTCGACCTCGGGCGTGTCCATCAGAATGAGGGTGAGGATGGGCAGGAAGCCGGATACAGTGATTCCGTAAAGAATGAGTCCCGCAACCTGGATGGCTCCCGATGTGGTCACTGTCAAAAGTAACGTGAGTATTGTTAACAGAGCGGATAAGGCCACGAAACGGTCGCGGAAGTGCGGCGGGACCGCACGGGGAAGATAAAGGAGGGCTGGTATTCCTGAAGCAACGGGGATGGAGGCGGCGAAACCAGCCGATGTCGGAGATAGCCCCTTTGCCTCTAAGATCTTGGGAAGCCAACTGCCGAAGCCGTGAAGGGTCGCAAAGGAGAGAAGCCCCATGATCAAGACAATCTGGACGTTCCGTACTCTGATGAGTTTCACAAAAGTCTCGGTGATACCTGGATTTTCAGGGGACACAGGCAGGCTGAAGTCCCTCGAAAGGAACCACCAGAGAAGGGCAATGGTAAAGGCCACCAAAGCATAGAAAACGAAGGCAAGCCTCCAGGCATATCCGGTAAGGGGCATGACAAAACTGTTGGTTAACGTCAGCGCGGTAAGTATCCCGATAGAGGAACCTGTCATGTAAATCCCTACGGCCGTCCCCCGATCGCTTCCTCGAAACCATATGGCAATCGTCTTAGGACAACCGATGGAGATCATCGGGCCCCCAACACCAAAAAGGGCAACGGCAAATAGCATCCCTTCGAACCCTTCCGGGAAATACCGAAACAGGGAGGATAGCCCTATCGTGATGGCTCCGGCAAAGAGGGATTTCCTTATTCCCCATTTATCTATAACGGTCCCGGCAAAGATGGAGACCAGGATATAGGTCAACTGCCATGATCCCAGGATCGTTCCCATCTCGGAATAGTTCATCTGAAGGTCTCTAAGGATTGGAGTGACTAAGGGGGCGATGGAACGGGTGATCAGGCCAAAGGAGAAATAGAGAAGCCATAAAAGGCCGAGCATGATCCAGCGATAAGGCCTCTGGTGGGGTTTTAAGACTTCATCGCCAGGAAGGGTTGGTTCAAACTGTATATCCCGAGGGTCCTTCTCCTTCTTTGCCATCTCAATTCTAAAATGCGCGGGTCACCGAAAGAATAACTGATCATTTAAACCATTCTTTCTCTTCCGTCAAGAAAAATGGGATGTGTATGCCCATTTTTACGTTTTATGACGAAGAGCTAAAACTGATGAGAAAGTATCGGCAGAAACAATGCGGAGCAAATAATTGGTGGCGGTGCAGGGATTTGAACCCCGGACACTGCGGATATGAGCCGCATGCTCTGACCAACTGAGCTACACCGCCAAACGCCATAAATTTTTACTCATATGCAGTTGATTGTCAATCAAAATCATTGAGATTTCTGAAGAAGTCCAGAAATCTTTGATTAGACCGATTCTGTCTTGATTACACAGACAGAGATTGGTGGACTTTTTCAGGAATCTTTTATTAGATTCTTACACATAAAATCTGAGAATTTTCTTCTAACATTTTTGAATGCCCCAAAAAATCTCCCCTCCCCTGGCGGGAGGGGATAAAGGGGAGGGAAAGCGAAGGATTTTTTCACCCCCACCCTCGCCCTCCCCCGTCGAAGGGGGAGGGAAATAACTGGGGAAATTTCAAATATTTTTGGTTAGAATTTATTGTTTTTTCTTCTTCCGAAATCTTTCCTTATTTCTTTGCCAAGATCTATCAAACCAGCGCAATTTTTTTTGGAAACGGACCACTTCGCCAACCACTAGAACAGAGGGTGGTTGAAGGTTCCTCGATTCAACACGAGCTACAATATCCTTAAGAGTCCCAGTGACACACCGTTGGTGGGAGGTCGTTCCATGGGTGATCACTGCGATTGGCGTCGAGGGAGGCTTTTTGTTTTTTAATAGTTGTTCTACGATGTTCCTTAGATTTGACAATCCCATAAGGATGACTAAGGTGTCTGCACCAGTAGATATCTTCTTCCAAGGGATGCTCCGTTTAGCCTTACCGGTGGCTCTGTGTCCGGTGACCACGGCAAAGGATGAAGCAATCCCCCGATATGTAACCGGAATTCCAGCATAGGCAGGTACTGCATATGCTGACGATACCCCTGGTACCACCTCAAAGGGAATGCGGTTCATGGCCAGAAACTCCACTTCCTCCCCACCCCGACCCAATACAAATGGGTCACCGCCTTTGAGTCGGAGGACGACTTTGCCTTCGCGTGCCTTTTTCAAAAGCAGTTCGTTAATCATTTCTTGCTCTAAGGTGTGGAAGTGAGCTGCCTTTCCTACAAATATTTTTTCTGCATCGGAACGGGTTTGCTTTAGAAGGCTATCATCCACGAGACGGTCATAGACCACTACGTCAGCCTGTTGAAGACAAGCCAATCCTTTTACTGTCATCAGACCAGGATCACCAGGACCTGCGCCAACGAGATAAACTTTCCCCTTCGTCAACTTTTTCTTGCCTCCATCATTTCAATCTTCAATGAGTTTCTTAATAATGTTCGCTGCTTGTTTCGGGCAGGTAGGATTTAATCCTTTCTCCTACTTGGGCGATCGACTTCTCCCTGCCTTCTCTCACCTCCCATACAGGGACAATGGGGAACAGTTTGGTGAAGAGTGTATAGAGGAGTGCAAATAGAGAAATGCAGCCTGTTAGGATCGACCACTCCACCCAAGTGGGAATATAAATCGCCCCTTCAATGGGAAGTCTCTGATTGGTTAAAGTGGGGACGATGATGACAAATCGTTCCAACCACATCCCTGCAACGATGGAGATAGAAGCAATAATTGTACCGGTGATGGTTCGTGTTTTTCTAAAAACAAGAATGGGCAGTGGAATGATGAAGCATAGTGTGAAATGAAACCAAAAGAGGAATGAAAACCTTCCATTAATTTTGGACCAGAAGATGGTCATATGAACTGGCTCATTACCATAAACGACAGTGATAAATTCTGTAAAAGTGAAATAGAACCAGAGAAGGGTCATCGCCATAAGGAAGACTCCGAGATTATTAAAGTGAATCGGTTTTATATAATTTTCGAGATGGTAGGCCTTCCGGAGTATCGCCATCACAATGGCAACGCTTGCGACCCCTGAGAAGATAGCACCGGTTACAAAATAAGGACCGAAGATGGCGCTATGCCACATCGGTTGAATGGTCATGGCGAAGACAAAGGAGACCACCGTATGGACCGTGATCATGACTGGAATGACGAGGATGGAGACAAAGGTGATGGCTTTTTCCAATCGGCGGTGTTGCCCCTCCGTTCCAGTCCAACCCAAGGCGAGAACCTGATAGAACCATTTCCGTTTCTCACCGAGGTCCCTCAGAAGAGCAATATCCGGAATCAGAGCGAGGTAAAGAGAGATGGAACTAACAGTGAGGTAGGTCATAATACTGCAGACATCCCAGAGAAGGGGAGATCGAAAGTGGGGATATCTAAGAACATAGAGCATCCGATCGGGTCTTCCCAAATCGATCAACACACTTCCAACGCCGAACATGAGGATGAAGACAGTAGTCAGTTCTGAGGCCCGGCTGATCGGTCTTCGCCACTCCGCTTTTACAACGCGGAGGATGGCGGAGATGAATGTCCCGGCATGGCTGATCCCAATGAAGAAGACAAAGTTTGTGATATAGACACCCCAGAAGATCTGTCTTGAAAGTCCAGTGACAGCAAGTCCAGTACGGTATTGAGTGAGATAAGCGTAAGTTCCCCACAGGATAAGGGCGATCAGAACGGAGACGGTGATGTAGAAACCCCTGCCTGTTTTCCTGACATGTTCGAATAGGGTGGCGTCCTCTCCCAATATGATATCTTCCCTGGCCTTCATGTCTCCTCTTGAAAAGTCTTCAATTTTTTAAGCAATGCAGCCCTGGCGTCCTCTCTTTTTCCTGTCTTAATGAGACCCAACAACAAGTCCAAATCGATGGCCTCCTGCCAATCTTCAGCACTCACTCTTACTTCTTCCTGTTTGAGCTCTTTTCGGACCTCCTTAATGACGGAAAGTAAAGAAACATATTCCTCCCCAAAAATTTGTTCAAGCCTCGTTCTAATTTTTTTCGCAAGGGCTGGACTCGTTCCCGATGTCGAAATGGCTAATATTAAATCACCCCGACGAATCAAGGAAGGCATAATGAAATCTGATTCTTCTGGGCTATCGACCACATTCACGAGCATTCCCCTCTCGGTTGTATTCTTAGCCACTTTCGAATTTATCTCTTTGACATCCGTTGCTGCAAATGCAATGAAAGCCCCTTTCAAGTCACCTGGCTTATATTCACGATAGATTGGCCGGATCCTCTTCGCTTCAACAAATTTGGTCAGCTCTGGTTCCAATGTCGGACTGACCACAGTGACATCTGCACCACATTCTAAAAGGGCTCTCACCTTGCGAAGGGCAACTTCGCCACCGCCAACGACGACGCATTTCTTGCCGCGGATGTTCAGGAAGACCGGATAATACGCCAACTTCCTCATCCTTTCCTGTCTTGTGTCATTCCCGTGTAAACGGGAATCCAGAGTTACAGATTCCAAAAAAAATTATGGATTCCTGCTTCCGAAGGAATGACGGCCTCCTTCCATCAAACCAAGAAGGAGATCTCATACGATGTAAAAAACTTTAGGCTTGGTTCCAAGTTCTACCTGTCGTTGAATGATATGGTTTGATTTAAGCGCTCTTCTGACCGCTGACTCCGGATCGTTGAGGTCACCAAAGATCAAGGCCTTTTCTTTACATGCCTCGACGCATGCCGGAATAAGCCCCTGAATAAGCCTTTCCTCACAGAAATTGCACTTCTCCACAACCCCTTTCGTCCTCGTCGGAAATTCAATATTCACCTTCTTAATAAAGGGCCTTGGGTCTTTCCAGTTGAAGCTTCTTGACCCGTAGGGACATCCAGCCATACAGTATCTGCACCCGATGCAGCGATGAAAGTCGATCATGACAATTCCATCTTCTCTCTTCCAGGTCGCTCTCGTGGGACAATATTTAATGCAGGGAGGATCATCACACTGATTGCAAAGGAGGATAACAGGCTTTCTCCTCAAACCCTCATCGCCGAATTCATTAATATGTTCCGGAAAGGCCTTTTCATAAGGAACGCTCCAGATCCATTTGATTTCGTCTTTGATGTTGCCAAAGGTGGGCACATTATGGATCCGGTGGCACACATCGAGACATTCTATACAACCCTCTTTCCCCCAGCACTTCTTCAGATCGATGACCATAGCCCACTTTTTCCCAACAAAAGGACTTGGTGCGGGTAAGGTTTCAAGCGGTTTGATTTTCGAGACCACCTCCCATCCTGGCTTTGCGGCGAGTCCCAGAACAGTTAGTCCGGCGATCTTTAAAAATCCTCTCCTATCAAACTCCATCTAAGTTCCTTTCGGGGAAACTTCTTTTGGGTGGGTGTGGCAATCCCAGCAGTTATTGGTGACTCCCATATAATTATGGCATTGGTTACAAAATTCATCGCGTTTGTTCGAATGGCAGTTTATGCACGTCTTGGTAAGGCTCATATTATATTTCTTCTTATCACCGGCTACATAGATCCTTATGTTGCGGCGAACGACGGATTCCCTCCAGTCTTTTAACAAATCCATATGTTTGACTCGAATAAATTCTTTCGGCTCGATGCACTGTTTTTTCTCAGCAAGGATTTTCGGTTCGATTTTTGGTTTCGGCATATAACCCGTTTTTCCGGTGGATGCGTTATACCAGAGGGGGAAGGTCATTAAAATGAGGAAGATGAGGATTCCGGCTATGATTTTGCTTCCATCATACATGGTCGTGTCCTTCCCCCTCACCCTCCCCTCTCCCCGCCGGAGGAGAGGAAGGGGTGAGGGAATTAAGGATTTTACCTCGGAGGTCAGTTGTCCTCTCCTTTTCTCCCTTCATTACGATGGCATTGCCCACCAGTTCATGAAGTCCACTCACCTCCATTCCAGGAACCCAGTACTCGAAAAGGGTCGGAAGCGTCGCTCTATCAATCGCACAGATACAGGTCACCAGATTCACCCCGAATTGTTCCTTAACATACTTGACCGCATTGGCTCTCGGCAGGCCTCCTCTCAGGCGTGTCTCGATATTTTCGTCCGAACCTAAGCCTGACCCACTTCCACAGCAGAAAGTCCTCTCCTTGATCGTATTTTCTGGCATTTCGTAAAAATGGTTACACACTTTGTTCAGGATATATCGCGGCTCTTCAACAAGACCCATGCTCCTCGAAGTATTACACGAGTCATGGAAGGTTACCTTCCAGTGGTCATTTCGACTCGGATCCAATTTCAATTGATTGTTCTGGATCAGGTCAGCAGTAAATTCACAGATATGGACCATCTTTGTCGATTGGACATTCTCAAAGTGCGTACCCGTAATGGGCGAGACGGGCTCCTCAAGAAAACCTGTTGGACCATTAAAGGTATCCATGTATTGATGGATGACTCTCCACATGTGTCCGCATTCCCCTCCAAGGATCCATTTCACCTTCAACCTCTTGGCCTCTGCGTATATCTTAGCGTTCAGCCGCTTGGCTAACTCCATGGAATGGAAGAGACCAAAGTTCCCGCCTTCTGAGGCATAGGTGCTCCAGGTATAGTCGAGGCCGATCTCGTGAAAAAGGATGAGATAGCCCAAAAAAGTATACCAGTGCGGGCTTGCGAAGTAATCTGCCGAAGGTGAGATGAAGAGG
>Ga0315310_10000736_pt1 | contig 20943 bp, 23 predicted proteins | sample TDP5_MG_FD_203630 | JGI IMG/M metagenome (GOLD analysis project Ga0315310, IMG submission 203630) | Freshwater sediment microbial communities from Lake Towuti, South Sulawesi, Indonesia - TDP5 | ecosystem: Environmental > Aquatic > Freshwater > Lake > Sediment | place: Indonesia: South Sulawesi...
TTTTCACATCAGAGAATGGAGTAAAGCTAATCAAACGGATTCTTGAATGGACAAGGCAGAAGAGGAAAAAGTAATTGTCAGAGCAGCAGAAAGCCCAAGAAATCGAGGAATTAACCCAAAAACTATCAGCATTAAAAGAACAGAGAAATAGGCTGAGTGCCGAAGCAGATGATTGGGCCCAAAAAAGAAACAAGCTTAACGAACGATTTAAGAGCTTACGCGCCGAAATACTTGAACTCAGAAGTGAAAGAGACAAACTAAACGAGAAAGTCAGAGAGTCAAAACAGCAACGAAACGAGATGAATGCAAAAATCCGAGAAAAAGTCGGCGAAGCGAAGGACCTAAGTCAAGAAATTAGGGAGTTGAGTGGGAAAAAACCGTCAAAGAGCCTTCAAACCCTTCAGAAAGAAATCGATAACATTGAGTGGAAGATTCAAACAACACCTCTAAGCTTAAGAGAAGAGAAGGAACTTGTCGAGAGGGTCAAAAAGCTAGAAACTCAATCTATGGTTCACAGAAAACTTGCACAGTTGAACCAGAGACTTCTTGAGTTGCGTGCCGAGATCAAAGCTCTTGAGACTGAAGGGCGACTCCACCATGAAAAGCTGACGGAAACAGCTCAAAAAAGCCAAGGAATTCATGAAAAAATGCTCGCAAAAATCGAAGAATCAAAGAGTTTCAAAACAGAAGCTGACCGTTTGCATAAGCAATTCCTTGAGACAAAAGAAAAAACAAGGCCAATCCAAAAGGAAATTTTGGAAATCTCAAGTCAAGTAAAAAAGTTGCGAGGGGAATTTCGAAGGGAGAAGGAGAAGGAAAAGAAGAAAAGCGAGGAAGCCCTCCGTGAAAAGCTTGAGAAACAGGCAAGGGAAAAACTGAGACGTGGCGAAAAACTAACTTGGGAGGAGTTCCAACTCCTTGCGGGGAAGGAATGGTAACACAAAGATTAAAGTGAGACACCACAGATAATTGAGGAACAGAGAAAGAAATGGCTAAGGAAGAACCCACAGAAAAAGAGCAAAAAAGAATCCTTGTCTTATGTGTGGACAGAGACGATGATCTAGAAGTAAAAGCTGGAGTTAAAACCCCTGTCATTGGAAGAGAGGAAAACCTCAACGCCGCAGTGGCCTTAGCTTTAAGGGACCCCGAAGAGCCTGATGCAAATGCGATGTTTGAAGCAGTGCGCCTATACGACCGCCTAAAAAGCGAAAGTGACTTGGAAGAAGTTTTTGAAATAGCAACCATATCTGGCTCTGAACTTGGCGGAGTTGGCGCTGACAGAAAAATAGTCGCTGAGCTAAACGAGCTGTTGGGTTTCTTTCCGGCAGGTGAAGTTATTTTAGTTACAGACGGGTATTCTGACCAAGCAGTTCTACCGCTTGTAGAGTCCAGGGTGCCAGTTTCATCAGTTAGTAGAATAGTTGTAAAGCACAGTGAATCAATTGAGGAGACAGCTGCTCTGTTCACCAGATACTTAAAAATGATCATGGAAAACCCACGTTACTCCCGCATCGCATTAGGCTTGCCCGGGCTGCTCATCCTAATTCTAGGAGTCCTCTCAATTTTCAATTTACTTTATTTCTACTGGATAGCCTTTGTTTTCGTCTTGAGCGCGTTCATGCTCGTGAAAGGTTTTGGAGTTGACAGAATAGTTAAAAATATCTATCAATGGGTGAAGGAATACACTCCACCACCACTCCAAGTGCAAATTTCGAATTATGCCACAGTTGCTGGAGCTTTATGTACAGTGGTTGGCGTTTACCTGGGGTGGACAAATGCTGCAGCATTTATTGCGAATATTACAGCACCACCGGATGTGGCTGGTTGGTTTAGTATTTTGCCGCAGATTGCTGCCTTTTTCATTAAAGGTTCCATGGACCTCATTGTGGGGGGCATTTGTGTAACGCTGTCAGGTAGGGCTATACGTTGGTACCTTGAACGCGACGCCAGATTGCTCCGCAACGCAGCCTTGATAGTTTCCATTGCGTGGTCTAGATGGATTCTCGACGGAACTTCCGATGTGTTAATTAGACCCGAAATGGGCTATGAAAAGCTAATTTTTTCCATAATCGTCGGCATCCTAATCGGTGTAGCGTCAATTCTTGTTATATTCGTAATCCATAGATCTGCTAAGGGATTTTTCAAGGAGACGAAGGAGCAAGTTGAAGAGTTTGGTGAAGGCTAAAATTGCGGTTATTGGCGGAACGGGTTTCGAAAGTTTGTTCAAAGACGTGAGGCAGATACGTCTTGGAACGCCCTACGGGATTGCTCCCCCACTGTCAATTGGAAGAATAGGTGGTAAAGAAGTAGTTTTTCTTCCGAGGCATGGTCCAAGCCATTCCGTTCCCCCTCACAGAATAAACTATAGGGCTAACCTTTACGCATTGCATGAGATGGGTGTGGAGAGAATCATGGCTATAAACGCTGTTGGTGCCATAAACCACGATTTCAAGCCATGTGACATCGTTATTCCACACGATTTTATTGATTTCACAAAGTTGCGCTCCACAACTTTCTACGATGAGACTCCGGTGACGCATGTTGACCTCTCTCAGCCTTATTGCCCTAGAATGCGTAAACTGCTGATTGGAACTGCAAGAAAGCTTGGGTTGCGTGTGTGGGATAGGGCGGTGCTGGTTTGCACCGAAGGACCTCGTTTTGAAACTCCCGCAGAAATTGAGATGTTTAGGCGTTTAGGCTGCGATGTCGTCGGAATGACGGGGATTCCAGAGGCTGTGCTTGCAAGAGAGCTTGAAATGTGCTATGCCACCGTTTGCTTCGTTTCAAACATGGCTGCTGGCATACAAGAACGGCTGACACCCGGTGAGGTTTCGAAAGTCTCTGAACAAATCATGCCTAAACTAGAGCAACTTTTAATTGAGACCATCAAGGCTTTACCACTTCAGCGTGAAGACAACTGCCCATGTGCTGGCGCCCTCAGAAACGCGAGGCTTAAATGATGTTTAAGACGTTCCTTTCCGTCGTAGGAGCATACAAACTCTATGAGAAGTGGCTTTGGCATCAAGTCAAGAACGGCATGAAGCCAGAGCATATCGCAATAGTTTTGGATGGAAACAGGAGATGGGCTTTTGAGAAGGCTCTCGGTCCATGGTTTGGTCATGAAAAAGGTGCCGAAAAAGTTGAGCAACTGCTTGATTGGTGCCTAAAACTTAAGGTTAAATCCATAACTCTCTACGCTTTTTCTACCGAGAACTTTCGCCGCTCGAAGGACGAAGTTGAAGAGATTATGCGAATTGCGGAAGAAGAATTCCGGAAAATTCTAACAGATGAGCGCATACACAAAAGTAAAGTGCGCGTCAAGGTTATTGGCAGAATAAACTTGTTGCCCGAGGGTTTGCAGCAACTGATAACGGATGTGGAAGAGGCTACACAGAGTTATGATGAGCACTTTCTGAACATTGCTTTTGCCTATGGGGGAAGGGCAGAAATTGTGGATGCTGCAAGGAAAATTGCGGAGAAAGTGCAGGAAGGGGAACTAAATCTCGAAAAGGTTGATGAACAGATGTTTGAGCAGTATCTGTATACATCACACATGCCCAAGCAGGACCCGGACCTGATCATTAGAACTTCTGGTGAAGAAAGATTAAGCGGCTTTTTATTGTGGCAGTCCGCCTACAGTGAACTCTGCTTCTTAGATGTCTACTGGCCGGATTTCCGTTTAATAGACCTTTTGCGGGCTGTAAGAACTTTTCAAAAGCGCAAGAGACGTTTTGGCGCATAAAATGAGACTAAGCTCTCTTTTTGGCACTTACAATTGAGATGACATCCCTATCTTTAAGTATGTGGTCCTCCCCAACTCTTTTTCTTTCTCTGGCTTCTACCGCGTAAATGAAGCTTTCTCCTAATTCTGTGTGAATTATGTAGGCGAGTTGACGGGCTGTTGTTCCGTAGGGCACGAGGTAGGCGTCCGGCAAGACCCTTCCCTCATGGTCTGCCAAATGCTCTAAATCCTCAACGGGATAAACTGTAATCATGTTTAAGAGTTTGAAGAAAGCCATGTTTACTGCTTCTTGAACGCCTGTCGAACCAAGCTTGAGCAGAATTTTCTCTTTTATAGTTCCTAGTGCCTTGATTTGGCTTTCAGTTAGTTTTTCTGGATGGTTTATTTTGAAGCTGCAGTCTCCAGGTCTGTAGTCTATTAGTTGTTTTTCTGCAGCTCTTCTCAAGGCAAGTTCTGCTTCTGAACAGCAAGGAACCACAAGATAATTCAGTTTTTTCAGTCTTTCTAGGTTTTCTTCAGCTTTGGGTATGTCTATTTTATTCGCAACTATTAACATTGGCTTGGCAATTTGCCTCAGCGTATCCACAAATTTTAGGAATTCTCCTTCGCTCCAAGCCGTTGGCTTATCAGCGTTTAATTCAGCCCTTCTAGTCGCTTCGAAGATGTGAATTCTTTTTATTGCTAGTCCGCTTAGTCGTTCTTCAAGCATCGAGAAAAGGTCTCTTGACTCCGCTTCTGCTGTTCTGGCGATTTTGGGCCAGTCTCGTTTCAGTATGTTCGCCATCCACATGGTTATTTCACGCTCCAAAAACTTCACATCCTCTAACGGGTCATGCTCACCAGGTTTGCACAGTCTTCCTTCAAAGTCTGTTCCTCCGGAAGCGTCAACTATATGGACTAGGGCGTCAGCCTTCCTGATTTCGTCCAGAAACTGGTTGCCTAAACCTCTCCCCTGCCATGCACCTGGCACAAGGCCTGCACAGTCAATGAATTCCACAGGGATCAGTCTAACTCCGTCCAGACATATGGAGTTAAGGGGATTATCTTTGACATTGAATTCTTCGTGGACACACGGAGTCCGCACATAACCGACGCCTCTGTTCGGCTTTATCGTTGTAAATGGGTAGTTTGCAATCTCAGCCGGTGCCAGAGTTGCCGCACTAAAAAATGTTGATTTTCCAGTGTTGGGCTTTCCAACTATGCCTAACAATCTTGAATAGGATTTCTGCATTTTATTCACGTTTGCTTCCTTGAGTAGAACTTAACATGCGTGGCTCTATATGGTTTGTGCTTGGTATCGCCTTATAACAACTAGAGCTGCGAGCATGATAACCGTTAGAACGCCGATGAATAAAATGAATGTCTTAACAATGAGCATCCAACCGCATCGTACCGCTTCTTCAGCGCTTTCAAGGGCATCAGCAATGCTTGATTGAGCAAGCTGTGGACTCGTTTTCCAAGAATCAATGGCGTTTTGCAGTTTAATCTGGCTTTCTAGAAGAGTTTGTTCAGCCTTTTCTGCTTCTGACGGAAAAATTAGGGTTGCCCCAAAAACTCTTGCAAGAAAAAGCGCGAATTTCGCCTGATTTACCCTCTGAACAGTCTTCACAGCGTTTTCTGGAAAAGGGTCGCCGAAAGCGTCCGCTGAACAAGGTTTTATGGAAACAGTTTGATTTTCGTTCGTCTCTTTTGGTCCAGTTGTATAATTGAAAACATAATTCGCGTAGGGTATGACTCCTGGTATGCTCTGAATCGAGCTGAAATGCCTATAGTCCAATGCGTCGAATAGTCGCCATGTAGCGTCCACCGGCACCCATCCGTAGTTCTCTAAATAGTATTCAGCCCACATGTGTCCATCCTCCAAAGTCTCCCTAACACTATGGAAGGCAAAACCAGCCTGAGCTCTCGCTGGAATTCCAGCAGCCCGACACAAAGCAACAAAAAGGTAAGAGTACTCTGAGCAATCGCCAACACCATTTTCTAAAGCCCAGAGGGCTCCCCTCTCCTTGTCTTGAATAGCGTAGCGCATATGCGCAACTACGAAGTTGTATATCTTGGAGACTTTTTCATGTGTGTTGTCCTCGCCGCTGGTGAGGCTCTGCGCTTTCGAAATTATATTAAGGTTATCAGACTGTATTAGTTCTTCTGATTGCGTATATTTCTCGTATAAGTCGGAACTCTTGTTATAATCTACTATCAAACTCGAATTTATTAAGTAGTGAATGCTGAAAGAAAGTATGTAATAGTTTATTTCCACTGTAAAAGTTTGTTGTCCGTCAATTATTATGCTGCTCCAACAAGCATAGGAGTTTCCAGAACCATCACTCAAAATTGTTGGTTGCCCAACCGATGAAGAAACATTGTAGAGAATAACGTAATGGCGTGCGGTCTCATTTCTAATTATGGGAACAAAAAGCTTCCCGCCCACAACCTTACTGTATGCGGGATTATTGATTTGAATAATGTGTTTGAGGCTTCCAACTAATACATAGTCTGCCTCATATCTAAGAAGGCTTAAATTTTCAGTGTTTATTGCAATTAAAGACTGTGAAAAAGCAGAGGCGTGTAGAAAGAAGATGCAAGCTAAACAAAAGAAAGTTAGAACGTGCTTGTGTTTGTGATTCATGGGTCTCCTTCGGCTATCAACAACTTTAAGACAATATAAAAAGATTACATTAAAAATAGAGATATCTCCCGCAGACTCCCTTTTGGCTTAAAGGCACGGTAAAAACCACCAGAAGCCTTGAAACCATGACAGAACCAGAAGTTCAACCTATATATAAGGGAGGGGATAATAACAGAGGACTACGCTCACCAGAGAGTAGAAGAGCAAACGAATTCCATTCGGAAAATAAACAGCTCGATACACTGAAAAATAGCATAATATAAAAGTATCTAGTCTATAACACTAAGCCGATACGCTAAAGGATGGATAAGCAATTGATACGCAATCTAGCAAAAGAGAAACTTGTTGAAATGTATAGGAAGATGCTTGAAATCCGCTTCTTCGAGGAAAAGGTTTTCGAATTGTACGCCCAAAACCTTGTCCCTGGCACAGTTCACCTCTACGCAGGAGAGGAAGCAGTAGCGGTAGGAGTTTGCAGCAGCCTCAGGAAAGACGATTACGTCACTAGCACACATAGGGGACATGGTCACTGCATAGCAAAAGGCGCCGATTTAAAGCGAGTCATGGCTGAGATTCTGGGCAAGAAGACTGGTTACTGCAAGGGCAAAGGCGGTTCCATGCACATCGCGGACTTCAGCATAGGCATGCTAGGCGCAACAGCCATCGTTGGAGCCGGAATACCAATCGCCGTTGGCGCTGGCTTATCCATAAAACTCAGAAAGACCGACCAGGTAGTGGCATGTTTCTTCGGAGAAGGAGCCTCAAACCAGGGAACCTTCCATGAAGGCATAAACATGGCATCCGTATGGAAGCTGTCGGTAATCTTCATCTGCGAAAACAATCTTTATGCCATGGGAACCCGTCAATCAAGGGTTATGGCTATAGAAAATGTCGCCGACAGAGCGGTAGCCTATGGAATTCCCGGCGTGGTTGTGGATGGAAACGACGTCTTAGCGGTTTATGAAGTAACGCAAGAGGCTGTTGAAAGAGCCAGAAAAGGCGAAGGACCCACACTCATTGAGTGCAAAACTTACAGGCACAAGGGGCATTCGCGTGTTGACCCTGCAAGGTATAGACCCAAGGAGGAAGTTGAAGAGTGGCTGGCTAAGGACCCGATTAAACGCCTAAAGGAAAAGCTCCTGCAAACAGACACTCTAACGGAGGCTGAAATTCGGCAAATTGAGAAGGAAGTTTCAGCGGAAATCGAAGAAACAGTTAAGTTTGCCATGGAAAGCCCGTACCCAGCCCCAGAAGAAGCCTTACAAGACGTTTACGCCTAAATCTTAGGAGGAACAAACGTGCGGAGGATAACTTATAGGGAAGCCTTGAGGGAAGCATTAACAGAGGAAATGCGACGAGACTCAACAGTCTTTCTCTTAGGCGAGGATATCGGCAGATATTGGGGAGGAGCCTTCAAAGTTACGGAGGGCTTGGCAGAAGAATTCGGGGACGAAAGGGTTAGGGACACGCCAATTTCAGAATCAGCGATAATTGGAACGGCGGTAGGCGCAGCAGCAACGGGTATGCGTCCAGTAGCGGAAATAATGTTCGGAGACCTAACATCCCTAGCCATGGACCAGATTGCAAACCAAACAGCAAAGATACGTTACATGTTCGGCGGTCAAGCAAAGTGCCCGGTTGTTATTAGAACACCTTTCGGGGCTGGAGTGAACATTGCTTCCCACCACTCGCAAAGCCTAGAAGCATGGTTCATGCACGTTCCAGGCTTATACGTGGTTGTGCCCTCGACACCATACGATGCGAAGGGACTTTTGAAAACAGCCATACGGGGCAGCAACCCGGTTTTCTTTTGCGAACACAAGCTTTTGTATCCGATTGAAGGTGAGGTTCCAGAGAAAGAGTATATCACTCCTTTCGGGGTAGCGGACATAAAAAGGGAAGGAACAGACGTGACGATAGTAGCCACCCTCTATATGGTTCAAAAAGCCATGAACGCAGCCGAAGCGCTTGAAAAGGAAGGCACAAGCGTAGAGGTTGTTGACCCGAGGACCTTAACACCCCTAGATAAGCAGGCGATAATACAATCCGTTAAGAAAACTGGAAGATTAGTTGTTGTAAGCGAAGACTGCAAGACCGCTGGCGTGAGCGCTGAGATAGCCGCCTTGGTGGCTGAGGAAGCCATAGACTACTTAGATGCACCGATAAAAAGGGTAGCCGAGCCAGACACGCCCATCCCGTTTAGTCCACCCCTAGAGCAATACGTGATTCCAGATGAAAAAGCCATAATCAAGGCAGTTAAGGAGATAGTCTGAGATGGTAACAAAGGTTGTTATGCCAAAACTTAGCCTAACAATGAAGGAGGGCACCGTTGGCAAATGGTACAAAAAGGAAGGCGACGCTGTTGAGAAGGACGAACCAATAGTGGAAGTAATATCAGAAAAAGCCACATACGACCTAGAAGCGCCAGCTTCTGGAATACTTAGAAAAATTCTAGTAGAGGAAGGTGTTGATGCTTCAGTTAATGCTGTTTTGGCTGTTATAACGTCTCCCAACGAAGCATTTTCAGAGGCAGAAATACTTGCCGAGACACCACAAGCAGTTGAGGAAGCGGAAAAGAGAGTTTTGGCTTCGCCTGCAGCAAAGCGTTTGGCAAAAGAGTATGGAATAGACTTGTCACTTGTTAAGGGCAGCGGAGAGGAAGGAAGAATTGTTGAAGAAGATGTTAGAAGACTTATCGAAGAGACTCGTGGAATTCTGCCGAAAGTGAAGGAAGTTGTTGCTTTAAGTGGTTTCAGAAAGACCACTGCGGAGCGAGTGTCTATTAGCTTCAAAACCGCACCGCACAGCACGATAATGATGGAAGTTAACACTTCAAAAGCCGCGGAACTACACGAGGAACTTCAGGTGTCATACACGGCTATTCTTGTTGGAGCTGTTGCAAAAGCCTTACGTGAATACCCCATAATCAACTCAACGCTGGAAGGAAACCAAATAAAAATCTTGGAGGATGTAAATGTGGGTGTCGCAGTTGCCACCGAGTACGGCTTAGTCGTTCCAGTTATACACAACGCTGACAAAAAATCCCTAAAGGAGATAGACAAAGCCATCAAGGAGCTAACGGAAAAAGCAAGACAAGGAAAGCTGACCAAGGAAGAAGTGACAGGCGGCACCTTCACAATCACAAACCTAGGCATGTACGGCGTAGAATTCTTCACTCCGATAATTAACCCGCCCGAAGCCGCCATACTCGGCGTAGGGAAGATGACAGAAAAACCAGTTGCAATTAACGGAAAGATTGAAGTTAAACCAACAATAACGTTGAGTCTTTCATATGACCACAGAATTGTGGACGGCGCCCCAGCTGCTGAATTTTTGCTGAAAGTTAAAGAGAAAATTGAAAAATTAGAGTTTGAGCGTTAAACTAAGGTTTCTCAGCTTTTTTCTCCTTGACAACTTCTGCTTCTTCGCTGAGGCTTTCTCTGGCTACTTTCAGTTTAATCTCTTTGACTAATGTTACACCGCGACTAGAAATTATGGAACCTGCCCACACTGTGATGATGAGGATGAAGAAGATTAAGCAGACGTTGCTGAATATAACCATGGATTTGACGGATTCGCTTGTTTCTCCTGCTGGGATTGGAATCAGCTGAGGAATCTGTGTTCCGCGTAGGAATGTCCAGATTGCTAGGCAGGCCGGAAGGATTATGAGAATCAATCCTATGACGAGCAGTGCGTAACCAACGGTTTTCTCTATTTTCTTTTCTTTTTCCGGTTTCATAGGAAACAAGGTATTCCTTTCATTTATAAAAAGGTTTTACGTGGTAGTTTGTTTTGTGCAAAGGAATTGGAGCTCCTCTGCGCCTATGTTCTTGAATTGATGTTGCTCATTTGACGGAATGAAAATGACATCGCCCCCCTTAACCATAACTTCAGTTTCTACTCCGCGAACAAGGGCTTTTCCGCGAAGTATGAAAACTTCATGCTCATGCTCGTGTCTTTCGAGTGGCGTATGACCGCCAACATCTATGGTGAAAAGCCTTAACTGAAGCTTTTTGGCTCCCACACCCTTATGGAGCAGGTATTTAACTTTCACGCCGTGAGCACCTTTCATGTTCACTTCATACTCTCTAACCTTATCCACGCTTGTCACATACATTTGCCACTTGCTCCTTTACATTGTAAGGTGTGTCTCGGAAAAGTCTTAAGTGTTTAGCTATATAGAAACGATTGAGCCAAAATGAAGGTCGTCATGTATCACAGCCTAAAAGACATACGGATAGAGGAAATGCCAACGCCAGAAATAGGCGAAGACGAAGTTTTAGTAGAGATGAAGGCTTGTGGGATATGCGGCTCAGACCTGATGGACTGGTATCTGAAAAATCGGGCTCCTCTGGTTCTTGGACATGAACCTGCAGGAATAATCACAAAGAAGGGGAGCAAAGTCAGAGGTTTCGATGTTGGCGACAGAGTTTTTGTGCATCATCACGTGGCTTGCCTAAAATGCCATTATTGTCTGCGTGGCGATTACACTTTGTGCGAACAATTCCACAAAACAAACATTGAACCGGGCGGATTCGCAGAGTACTTCAAAGTTCCAGCCCCAAACCTCCAGATAGACACCTTGAAAATTCCAGAAACCATGTCCTTCGAAGAAGCCACCTTTATCGAGCCTGTTGGCTGTTGCTTGAGGGCCCTTAAAAAATGTAACATCCAAACCGGCGATTCATTAGCAATAATTGGTGCTGGAACAATTGGAATAATCCATATAGCTTTATCAAAAATCTTCGGGGCTGCAAAAACAATTGCGAGTGACTTGATTGATTGTCGGCTGAATGTTGCAAAAAAGTTTGGAGCAGATGTCGCGGTTAATCCGCAAAATGAGGATTTGGCTTCTGTTGTTAAGGCTGAAACTGATGGGAGAGGTGTAGACCTCGCAGTTGTTGCTGCGCCGAGTTTGGATGCTTATAAGGCTGGCATAAGCGTTTGCCGCAAAGGCGGAAAACTCTGTGTCTTTGCCTCTGTCGAGCCTAGAGAATACTTACAGGTAAGTCCGAAAGAGCTGTTTTTCTCGGAAATTCAGATAATCCCTTCTTATTCGACCTCGCATTTAGAGACGAGGACGGCTTTGGAGCTAATAAAATCTGGTAGGATAAACCTGAAACAGTTGATAACCCATCTTTTTAGGCTTGTGGACGCGGCTAAGGCGTTCAAAACGGCTTCAGAAACCAAGGAAAGTTTGAAAGTTATAATCTTAAACGGGTGATGGAAATGAAGGCAGCGATGCTTTACGGCGTAAAAGACTTACGAGTTGAAGACATTCCTGTGCCAAAGGTTGAGGCTGGTGAGGTTCTCGTTAAGGTTAAGGCAGCCACGACGTGTGGTACAGACCTAAAGATTTTCCAGAGGGGCTACGTGGAAAAGGTCATAAAACTACCAACGGTCTTTGGGCATGAGTGGGCTGGCGAAGTTGTTGAGGTCGGCGAAGGTTTAGAATGGCCGGTGAAGGGAATGCGGGTCCGTGCCGGCAACAGCGCCCCGTGTCTACATTGCGAGATGTGTCAGAAGGGCAAGTACAACCTCTGCGAAAACATGATCTGGCTTTGGGGAGCCTATGCAGAATACATTAAGGTTCCAGCCCGCGTGGTTCTGGTGAACATGCAAGAAATTCCGCAACGCGTTTCTTATGAAGAGGCGGCAATCGCAGAGCCTTTGGCTTGCGTGCTGCATGGAGTTGAAGAGGTAGGGGTGAAGCTGGGTGATGCTGTGGCGATAATTGGTGCTGGACCGATAGGGTTGCTGCACCTCTTAACCGTCAAGAAGATGGGCGCAGAGAAAACGATAATCATAGACCTTGTAGAGGAAAGGTTGAAATTTGCGGAAAAACTGGGAGCAGATGAAACGGTCAACGCTGGAAAAGCGGATGTTGCTGAAACAGTTAGGCAAATGACAAACGGTTACGGCGCAGACGTTGTAATCGAAGCCATAGGGTTACCTTCCACATGGGAGCAGGCCCTAAAACTCGTTAGGAAAGGCGGAAAAGTTCTGGAGTTTGGCGGATGCCCGCCAGGAACAGAAATCAAGCTTAATGCGGAACTCCTCCATTACGGAGAAATAACAGTTTTGGGCACTTTTCACACAACCCCCCTACATTTTAGAAAGGCTCTCAGTCTAATAGCGTCAAGAACAATTGATGTGAGACTACTTATAACACGAAAAATGAGACTGGAAAACATCAAGGAAGCCTTTGAGATACTTTCTACATCAAAAAGCGAAATTAAAATAGCCCTAAATCCCTAGCTACTTATATACATATTACAGATAAAATAGTGAAGTTAGATTATGAGCTAAAGCATTGCAGAAAGAAGGAATATTAGCTGTGAAAGAAAAAGAACCTAAAAAATGCTATCTCTGTGGCATTGAAATGCAATATGCTGAAAAAGTGCCTTTCAGGATTAAGGGAACGCCAGGATTTTGGAAATTGATAGTAGGAGAATGGGCAGAGATCGGAGAAGAAATGCTGTCCCTTGACATCTATGTTTGCTCAAAATGTGGAGAAGTTCGGTTGTTCGCAGATGAGAAAGCAAAGGAATCTCTTTTAAAGTTGACGCCGAAGGCATTTCTCAAAAAGTGTGTTGCTTGTAGAAAGGATATCCCCATAGCTTCGGAAAAATGTCCCTACTGTGGCGGAGAGCAGAAGTAAAAAATGTTATAGGATTTTTTCAGACATTTTTAGATTCTATCCTAAACCAGTTGAAAACTACCTTTCAAAAGTCTTTTTTCGTTCACACCCATCACGCCTCATTCCCTTTTATAAATAGCCAAAAAATAAAGATGACAAAGCTGAAAATTAGGTAAGCGTAACATCATTCATGGTTCAATCCCACAGAAAATGGGAAGCTGCGGGAGATCTCCATTTAAGCTTTTAATAGCCCTAAACCCATAGAAAATATGAATAGGGATTACTTTAATGGTGGAAGCTGAAGGTTACATTTTAAGAATAGCCACTCCCGAGTGGGTTAACCAAGTTTTCAACCTCGCTATTTACTATACTAGCACCCGAAGAAAATGGATTATAGGACAAACAATAATATTCGTGCACAAGACTAGCGTGGGCGACGCCATTGTAGGCTATGGTAAAATAGGAACCACCTACGCCTTGGATGAGCTTTCTGAAGAGGAAAGGCGTGCGTGTGAGAAATGGGGATGGAAAAAAGCCATAGAATTCAAGTATATTATAAGATTTGACAAACCATTACCCGTAAAAGAAACATTTCTTAAAGATTTGAAACTTCGCGGCAGGTCTCTCCATGGTTTCCCGCTCAACAAGGACCGATTAAATTTGATCATAAGTCAAGCTGAACAGTTGCAGTCTCAAACACCTTAAATAACTGGTTTCTCACCAAAAGTCTTAAGAACATTATGCGTGGAATGTAGTGCGGAGATATTGCAATGGTCTATTGTGTTAAGTGTGGTGCAAAGAACCCTGACGATGCCACAGTCTGTGCTCAATGTGGAGCACCTCTTCATCCGGTTCGGAAAAAAGAGGAATGCTTCGGGGTCGAGCGTCCCAGACGATATGAGGAGGAATGCTTCGGAATTCCACACGGCGGCGCAATTGTGGGCTTAGTCATCGGAGTAATAATAGTCATTGCAGGGTTGATATGGCTTCTGCAACAAGTCGACCTAATTCCTAAAACTGTCGAAGCCTGGCCTTTTGCAGCGATAATCTTTGGCGTACTAATAGTTATAGGCGCCTTTTATGGAATGCGCCGCAGATATTAACCCCAGTTTTTCTTTGCTTCCCGAACTTCACATGGAGATTTGCAACTGCTGCAGATTCTCCAGTGATCCCACCGTGAAAGCTGTATTCTAGTTAAAATCCAAAAGGCAGTCAAGGCTGATAGAAAAAAGTCAACGAACAGGCTTTCAATTATTGTGTCAATTCCGACTAGAATTAGAAACGCTCCAAGAACAAAGAACACGTTTAATATCATTCGAATGAAGCTTCTAAATTTTAGTTGAAAAAATCCGAGAAATGTCCCTGCTACTCCAATCAAGACTGCTGGAAAACCCGCATCTTCAATATGCCATCCGCCAAAAAAATAGAAAGCTGTTCCAACAAGGGCTATAACGGCTCCAAGAAGCAAACCAGTACATGCCGCGCAAAGCGTGTGACTACTTATGTGTATCACGTGGGCTGAAAACTTTTCGCAGTCAGGGTGATGTGAGGTGGCATGATTTCGGTGAAGATTTAAATTCACGTTCTCTTTTCGGAAATGAAAAGCTTGTGAACATTGGTTGGGGAAGAGTGCAGCAAAAATCCCCAGTATGCAAATAAGACTGAAGACTGAGCCGACTAAGGGTTTTCGCCAGAAAAAGCTTTCATAAATTATTGGCGGGTTGACCGCAAGTATGAGTACGACAAATAACCCAAAAATGGAGACGCTCATTGCGAAAATTAAGAAAGGATAATAGCGTGTACCTGTCATTCAATGTCTCCTAAAAGAGTGTTTTAAACTCTTTAATAATACCCTTGAAAGCCATGTACCAGTAAACCCTTCTTTTCATCTCATTTCGGGAAAACAATCCTTGCATTCTCCTTCTCAATGAACCATAAAAACTTCTATAGCAGTTGTAGAGTTCTTCTTGCACATCCTTCCTTGACAATGTTTCTGTCGGCATTATGGCGTGAACCATGTCGTAATGCGACCAGTTGAAGTCTTCTATCCACCCGTTTCTTTTAGCCTCTTTAAAGAGCTCTGTTCCGGGAAACGGTGTGAGGATGGCGAATATGGCGAAGTGTGGGTCTAACTCGTTCACAAACTCTCTTAAATCCGCAATCGATTTTGCTGTGTCTTTTCGTTCACCTATTATGAGCATTGCTTGGGCAAAAATGTCGTTTTCCTTTAGTAATCTCACCGCTTCTTTAGCGTCTTTAGGGGTTATGTTCTTCCTGAAAGTTTCAAGGGTGGACCGTTTTGGACTTTCGACGCCTAGGAGGACCCAACGGAGACCTGCCTTCCACATTTTGGGCAAAAAATCCTTATGTTTCACGACATCGTCGCATCTCGCCTGTGTAAACCACATCAAATCCTTCGCGATTCCTCGCCGTATAATGTCGTCAGCGAGTTCACTTGCCCGCTTGCCAAAGCCGAAGTTGTCATCCGTCAGCCAAACAAACCTGGTACCATAGTTTTGGTAGCAGAACTCCATCTCGTCTGCGATGCGCTGAGGAGTTTTTATTCTCCACGTTCCCTGCCAATGTCTCCATTGAGTGCAAAATGCACAGTTATGGGGACAGCCTCTCGAACCCTCGATCAAAGCGTAGGGGGCACCGCGACCAACCATTGGGGCAAAATGATACTTATGAACAATGTCCTTAACAAAATGGTATCCAGGATATGGTAGCATGTCTAAATTTTCAATGAGTGGCCTCGGAGGATTGTGTAAGATTTTTCCATTGTGCCTGAATGATATTCCTTTTATGTGTCGAAAAGATGCCTTCTTGTTTGACTTTTTGACGAGCTCTGCAAAGGTCTGTTCGCCCTCTCCTTGAACGATGATGTCAATTTCCGGGTATGTTTCCAAGCTCTCTTGGGCTGTTACCGTAAAGTGTTGCCCGCCAGCGACTGTTAGAATGTCTGTGTTCACTCTTTTTGCAGTTTCTAATGTTCTAGCAACTAGGTAGGTGTTGCATGTGGCTAACGCGCTTGAAGCCACGATGTCAGGATTGAAGGATTCAATTCTCTTTTCCATCCCTTTCCAATCCATTTGCTGGGCGTTGCAGTCTAACACCTCAATTTCTACATTTTCCACCTCTCTTTCAAGATAGGCGGCGAGCTGGATTATTCCGAAAGGCGGAGGCAGATACTCCCCCATTACAAACCAGATGTCCTTCGGAGGTTCTACAAGGAGAACTTTCATGCCATGAATTTCTCCGTCAAATTGTGTCATTTGTTTTCGTTTATTAGAAAGCGCGCGCTTTTCTTATATGCGTATACTAATTAAATGAATGATAACGTTTTGAGATTATTGAAGTTTCTTCGGAAATAGGTAGCGCATCAAACTGTACAGTATTATGAGTAATCCACACGCTACTGCTTCTATTGCCAAAACCATCTGCCATGCAAGTGCGTGGCTGCCATAGAGGTATATTAAGTAGGAGAACAAGACTAAGGCGACTCCTGTTAGAATGTCGGCTAAGACTCGTCTCCTGGCTTTGTCGGCCATGAACCGAACGCCCGCTACAAGAAAGTTGGATGACCCTATTAGGACAAAGAATAGTGTGGCGCTATCAATCAGCTCTGGATCTGGTCTCCGTAAAGCCTGTTGAGTTGACATCTGTTCGATCCATGAGCTAAATTGAGTAACTATATTTGGGTTTGCTACAAAGGTGATGCCCACTATTACGAGAAAGATTCCGAGAGAAACCAAGCCTGAGTAGTCTCTACGACGTTCGCCTTCGCCAAAACAGACCTCTCTTTCTTGGACATAACCTTCTTTTTCAGGTGGTTTACTCGTTTTTGCTTTCAAGGATGCTCCACAAGAACGGCAGAATTCGTCGTCTTTCTCTATCTCTGCACCACATTTCGGACAGGTAGCCATAACCGTTAACTCCTATCAGCATTTCAGTCTGGCATTCTTTTAAAATTTTGGGTAATTGATGAATCAAGACTCAGCGTCGGTGTAAAAGTGGTTCGCTTAAAGGAAGAAAAATGCATAGCGTGCTCCAAAGAATCTTAGACTGTGAATGTTTTGCCGTAGAGTTGGTCATAGTTACTTTAATTGCCTCTGTGGAAAGCTTTTAGAATAAATTTAAATGCGGATTTAAGTTTATGGATTTGTTATTATGAGGGGCTGAAGGGTATGGTTAGGTATGTTTTTGTTACGGGCGGCGTGTTAAGCTCTGTCGGTAAAGGTATCGTGACCTCTTCAATTGGTAAGATGCTTCAAGCAAGAGGCGTAAAAGTTACGGTCATAAAAATCGACCCTTACGTGAACGTTGACGCTGGGACCATGAATCCCTATATGCACGGCGAAGTTTACGTGACGGATGACGGAGGCGAGACTGACCTTGACTTGGGTTGGTATGAGCGTTTTCTTGATTTAAACCTGCAAAAAGAAAATAATATCACCACTGGTCTGGTGTATAAGGCGGTTATAGAGAGGGAGCGGCGGGGCGACTTTTTAGGAAGATGCGTTCAAATTGTGCCGCATGTAACAAATGAGATTAAAAGTCGCATTCGCGCTGTTGCAAAGCGTTCCAATGTCAATGCTGTTTTAACCGAGGTCGGCGGCACAGTGGGCGACATTGAGGGCTTACCCTTTCTGGAGGCTATTCGTCAGATGCGTTTGGAGGAAGGATTTGAAAACACTTTGTATGTGCACGTAGCTTTGGTTCCTATTTTAGACGTCACGAAAGAGATGAAAACGAAGCCTCTTCAACACAGCGTTAACGAGTTGAGACGCATCGGTATTCAGCCAGACATCATCGTTGCAAGATGCTCTGAAATGATAGATTCTGAAGCCTTGAGGAAAATAGCCTTGTTTGGAACGATCCCTGAAGATGCTGTTTTCTGCTCCTACAACGTCGAATCCATCTATCAGGTTCCGCTTATTTTGGATGAGCAGAAAATGGGCGATTTTATATGCAGAAGACTCGGGTTTTCAGAGCGTAAGCTGGACTTTAAAGAGTGGAGAAATTTTGTGAAGGCTATGCTAAATCCCAGGCATGAAGTGAAAATTGCTTTGGTTGGCAAGTATGCCGGTTTAGTAGACAGCTACGTAAGCATGAACGAGGCGTTGCGGCATGGAGGAGCTGCCTGCAAAACAAAAATTTGCATCCATTACATGGAAGCTGAAAAGTTTGAACAAAATCCAAAAAGCATAGAAATTCTTAGGAATTTTGACGGAATTTTTGTGCCGTACGGTTTTGGTCCAAGGGGTACTGAAGGAAAGATCATGGCAATCAAGTTTGCAAGAGAGAACAACATTCCGTTTCTCGGAATATGCTATGGTTTCCAACTGTCCGTAACAGAGTTTGCCCGGCATGTCTGCGGCTTGAAAGAGGCAAACAGCACCGAGATTAACCCAGATTCACCTCATCGAGTGATTGACTTGATGCCTGAGCAGAGGGGGATAAAAATCAAAGGGGCTACGATGCGGTTGGGCGCCCACAAAATAATCATAAAACTAAACACCATGGCACATACACTTTACAAAAGTGAGGAAATCTATGAACGTCACCGTCACAGATTCGAGGTTAATCTCGACTATCTAGAGACGCTTGAAAAAAATGGTTTAGTGTTTTCAGGGAAAAGTGCTGATGGTAGGAGAATGGAAATTTTGGAGTTGCCAGACCACTTCTTCTTTTTCGCCTCACAATTTCACGGCGAATTCAAAAGCCGTCCTGGAAGACCAGACCCAGAATATTACGGTTTTGTCAAGGCATGCCTAGACAGGAAATTGGGCAAGTCTAAGCCCGAATTTGGTAACTGACTAATCGGATGCGTTAATGTTTTTGTTCCGCTCCGCATCAAGGGCATTTCACGAAGTGCTGTATAAAATTCTAAAAATAGAAAAGATTGACTGCGTGGTTTCAGTAGGAATGACGATGAGGTCTTACGAGTTCTTCTAGTATGGAGAGCAAGGTTGGCACTTTAATTACGATGTCTGTGAAGGTCACTATGCCGACGAGTTTCTGGTTGTTCATGACGGGAAGCTTTTTGACCTTCTTCTTCGCCATGAGCCTGGCAGCTTCTTCTATGCTGGCTGTTTCGCTGATGGTCAAAACCGGGCTGGTCATGACCTGCCTTGCTGTTAGGGCTTCTGGCGCTAGGCCTTGCTCTAACAATCTTCTGAGGATGTCGCGTTCGGTTATGATGCCTACTGGTCTGTCGCCCTGCACAACCACTATGGAGCCTATGTCGAACTTGTTCATGGTGGCTACAACTTCTTTGACGCTGGTGTCTGGTCGCACAACCTTCACGTCCTTTGACATGACGTCTCTAATTAGGACTACGCCTGCCATCGCACTTTTGCCTCCGAGCCATACCATTTGAGCCCCATCCTTTATCTGTTTTGGTTCGCTTAACTCTAAAGTTGGACAACAATCTTGAATAAAGCCAAAACTTATGAACCAGTCTTCACTTGTACGCAAAGCGCGAATGAGCGTAACAATTGTTGAGGAAGGTCCTGGTTGATATGAGTGAATCTTCAATTGTTGAAGGCTACCGCAGCCGCTTAGAAAATGCCAAAAGTTATGGTGAGGTCTGGGATATTGTTAAAGACAGTGTGGAGTTTTCTTTGCGAAGGCGTAGGGGTGGGATGATGCTTTTTCTGGACGATTTGCCACTTCAGCTAGGCGCGTATCATCCGCTGGGAACAAACAACATCGTCTTGAATAGAACTTTGGTTCAAATAGTTGAGGCTTCGCTTGAGTCTAAGCGGGTTGTTAACGCCTTAGTCTACAATTTGCTTTTGCACGAGTATCTGCACGCCTTGGGGCAGTTTTCCGAGGTTGAGGTTAGACGAATGGTTCATGCAATTGCACGGAAATGTTTCGGCGAGGAACATGTTGTGACGATTGTTGCCAAGAGGAGCCCTTGGGCCTTGCTTAAGGGCGTTCCGCTCGAGGCGGTCAATGCGCCTAAGAGGGTTATGGAGATTGTGAAGGATTTTGAGAAAACAGACAAGTACATAGTGTAAAGCTTTCAGAGGGCTCTCTGCAGAGTCTAGCCCTCCCTTATATATAGATTCAACTCTAGGTTCCATAAATTTGCTGGTGTAGACTGGTTTGGACCTTCGGTTGGAGGGTTGATAATTACAGTCCTATTTGTGGGGCTATGCTTTTTAGTCCGTTTAGGGCGATTTCAAAGAATTTTTCCCTCGGAATGCCTATTTCCTCGCAAAAGAGGATTCTTTCTCTGTCAGCGCCCCTTGCGAAGTCCTTGTCCTTGAACTTCTTGGCGACGGTTTCGACCTTAACGTCCATTAGCTTCTTGGAAGGCATGACCAAGGCGCATGCCACCAGCAACCCTGAAACTGCATCAGAAGCGATTAGCGCCTTCTCCATGCGTGTTTCTGGCATTAGACCGGTGTGTCGAAAGTTGTGGGTTTTTACGGCTTTGATAAGCTCGTCGGGGACAAGCCCCTTTAGGATTCCTTCTGCCAAAAGACTATGCTTTTCAGGTGTTGCCTCAGTTTTCTCATAGTCAATGTCATGCAACAGACCAACCAAGCCCCATTGGTCTTCGGCTTCCCCAAAATGTTTCGCCACGCTTCGCATTATGGCTTCAACAGCATGCACATGATAAACAACATTTCTCTTCGTGATATTCTTCTTGACCAAGCTAAGGGCTTCATCCCGCGTTAACATAGCATCGCCCAAACCATCTCCTCCTTATAACTTCTCAACACTGTTCACAGCACTATTATTCGAGTTCTCCGTACATCTGGTCAGGAACCAGTATGTCTGGATATTTGTTTCGTAGCATACAGCGGGCAGCGTAACATAAGTGGCATGCGTCAGCATAAACTTCGTCATGGGGCAAACCGAACTTCTCAACCAATGCTACTGGACCGCCACGAATCAAGGGTTCAAGAATCGGATTCG